>Ga0315914_1000636_pt1 | contig 46583 bp, 24 predicted proteins | sample MpolenodulesMG_FD_203920 | JGI IMG/M metagenome (GOLD analysis project Ga0315914, IMG submission 203920) | Medicago polymorpha root nodule microbial communities from Los Angeles, California, United States - elongated nodules | ecosystem: Host-associated > Plants > Roots > Nodule | place: USA...
GCGACTCCAAGTACTGTTGGCAATGTCTAAATGGCCTAATTTCTACTATATTTACATTCGGAAATGTTCATATAATTCATGAAAAAACATTCAACTATTATGTTCTAAAGATCCAGCCAATCCCACACACTCCATAATATATAATCATACTTCATTCATCTTTAAGTTGGATTTTAATCACTCTAAAGATCATACACCAAGTCAGGTGCTACCAGAATGAACCACCCACAAAAACCAATAATAATTCATGCTATGATAAGTTTTATGTTTAAGGGTCATGCTATGACAAGTTGGCATCAACAAAAGCAAAAGCCCAAATAACTTGCTACTTCACCAGGCAGCTGAATTGAAGAATGTCTAAATGAGATATAAGTATCAGCAAAAAAAGTATCATTCTTACTTACTAATAGTTTGTTATTTCCATTAAACTCTGAAATGTTTTCTAACTTATTTGCATTATGTAAGCTACTAACAACTGAGCTGGCATAATTTTTTATTTTTTTTTTAAGAAGCTAAATTAGCCCACCCAAATTGGCTCAGAGGAGAATTGAACCTCAGACCCACATAAATGATAATACACTCTTTCTCACCAAAACCAAGTCCAATTTAGCTTAATCAGATGATCTTACCCACCGTCCTCGTGAGCTTAGCTCAGTTGGTATGGACAATGCATAATATATGCCCATGGTTCAAACCCCAACCACCACCAAAAAAAGATATGTTACCCACCAAAATTAAACAAAATTAGTTTAATAAAATATATAACTAATGTAATTTAGTGTTGATAGCAAGAAAAATAAAATAAAAAAAGTAAATATAAACGAAAAGTTAATGTTAAGTTACATTCTTAGGTCTTGTATCAACAAGATCCTCCCGGAAACGCTTCCCACTCCCGGAGGCTTCATCAGGCTTCAAAAACCCTCCTCCTTTACCTTGGTCCAAGCTCAAACCCAAATGATAAACCGGTGCATGAAATCCTCCTCCAGCGCCAAGGTGAGAGGCAGCGTCGCCGGAGTTAAGCTGAAGCATCATCGGAGAAGCGTCGGTTCCGTCGGCGGAGGTGAAATTCGGGAGACCGAGAATTTGTTCAAGGAAATCGTCGGCTGGTGTATCGGAAGGATGATTCGCCATAACTGAAAAGAGAATTTATTGTTGTTGTTGTTTTCGTTATCTCTCTGCTTATTTTCTACTCAGTTTGTTGTCATCAGTTTCTGAGTGACTAGTTGAAAATGGTGTTTTAGTTCAGACACAAGACATAAGAAGGGGTTTCGCTTTATTGGATGCTTGGTTAAATTAAATAGAACTCTGCTTTTTATTTTTTAACAAAAGGGGCTTTATTTTTTTTTATAATTCGTAGCTTTCCCCATATTTTTGCCTTTTCTAGAAAAACTCCCTTTGTGTTGGTTGAGTTGTCTTTGGCTCATCAAGTTACGCCTCTTCTCTTTCTTAATAGAAAGAAGATTTAGTGCAGAGAAATGATATTTGAATATTCATTTTCTGACAACTTTCTCTCTCATACTCACATTACTTTTTACTTTATCTCTCTATTACTTTGGTTTTCGTGTAAATACCTATTTTTTTCTTTGTAAATTATGGTTGTCCTAAAAGTTGTCAACCAAAAGGCTGTTCGAATATCACTCCTCTTTAGCGTATGTTTGGTTTCAAGTTAAAATTGATTTTGGACTATAGAATTGATTGTTAGTAGAATTATATTTACTTTTAGAATTGATTATGTTTGAAGTTAACATTTGTTGCTTTTGACTGTGAAATTGAAATTGATTTTTACATGTAAATTAATAATTCAATTCACTTTTAAATGAATGTGTCCGAATACAAATCGTATTATGTTTAACTCACTTTTAGTCTAATCAATTTTTGTAATGGAAGAAAATTAAAATTAAGTTTCTATTTTACATGTATAGAATATAATAGAATACATTTAAAAAAAAATAGTTGGAAAGAAATGTATCACAAAACTGTTTTTTTTTTTTTTACAAATGTTTCAGCGACCTTTACAAATAAATAATTAAAAGGTTAGAAAAATTTAGTCAAACATTATTCTACCAAATATCGAATTCAAAAAATTCAATCGATTCAATCTTGACTGAAGTTTATTAATCACTTGAATTCAGTCACTTGATTACATTTAATTGACGTTTGATACCAAATTAATAATCTATTTCAAAATCTTAGTTAAAAATTAAAGTAAATTGAAATCGTATACAACAACTATTTACAATACCTCAAATAGAAACTCATTGCTCGCCTTCGCCCTCATTTGTCAAACAAGAATGCTTGTCATGGACACATTTTTAACCCCAGCTTCTCCCTCAATTATTCGAGTGACAATGACAGAAAGTTGATAGACATGGAAGCGATGGTGGATGGTTGTGGAAGTGCTAGAGGGTAGGGTTGAGCACGACTCAATCCAACTCTCAACTCTAAGGCTGGTCCTATCTCAATTCCTTTGAACCTCCAAAACATCATGGTTATTAAGTTCTATAAACGGGTTAAGGTTAAAGAGTTGGCCAGACCAAAATCTAGAGACATTTAATGGTCGGATAGTAAACACTAAACAGTGGCCGAGTGTTAGGCAGCGGAAAGTGCTTTAGTGGTAGATAGTGTGAACTGTGAAGCATGGTTATCAACATCAAAAATTTGCATGAGTCATATCTTATTCAAAACAAATTAAATACAATGAATTAATCGCTGTGTATATCATTTTTGGACAGAATAAATGTATGAATCCTAGTACATTCTCGTAAATTGCAACTTGCCCATAAACATTTTGTAGCAACCCAAACTATATCTAGGATGAAGGACACTATCATCAACAACTACTTAACAGCAAAGTTCAAAAAATGATATGGAATAACACCTTTTATTGCTTAAAAGTGTTGCATTTTTATTGATCATATATTTTTATTGATCTTAACTAAATTTATCATGATTTTCTCAAATCTCTAGTTTTCTCAGAGTTTGTTATATCCAAAAAATGTGTTTTTAGTTAAGAACCATACAAAAAACACAGAGAATTTTACCCAAGTTTTGTCCTTTGAAAAATAGGTCTTTCTATTCACGATTTACATCTTGAGGATAACCATGGTGTCAAGCAATAGTGCTAGAAATTATCAAAGCAACGACGACAACAACAATAGAAGATCTAGTAACTGAAAATAGTTAAAAACACAAGCATTCCTTGAGATTTTCTGTCCTGAAGAACAAGAACTGGTAACTTATTATATACACTAAATACGTATCATTGTGAATCTACAAATGCTAACATCTAGAAAAATTAAGGTATTATTTAGGATTACCCAATCAATCATATTTGATTTTGGGGCTGTGAAAAGAATTCCTTTGCATTATGAGCTACCTCTGCTTCCAAAATTGCTTCTTGGACTATGTCAGATCCTTTCACATCAGCTCCTAATACAACCAAAGCTTGTTTCAAATCAGATATCATTAAAAACAAACAGAAACCCATCAATAGTATGCATTACAGCTAGGACTTGTTACTCAATCAATAACAGAAAAGACATAAAGCTACCGTGCATTTACTAATAAATAATGAAAAGAAGGAATTTATGCTTTTCAGAAAGAAATAAACAATTTTTATAATCTTCTGGTTTTCAAGTATATGCCAAATGAGCCAAAGTATAAACAATAAACGAAGTTCATAAACCTTAACTTCCGGACCTTTTGAATAACAAAATATAGTTCATAAATTAATGATTATACATGATGAACAAAGTCAGATCTGAAAACATCTTTTTTTTTAGAAGATCTGAAAACATCTTTGTATGCGTATTTTAGTGCTTGTACATATGCATGTATAGCAAGGAAGCCATAAACATCACAGGATCACAATATATGCAGAAACTGTGAATATAAGAAAGTTGAGTAAAAATCTCTAACATAGCATGCAACGCAGACATCAGACAATCATATTAAGGTATAGCAACTACACAACAAAAATTATTATTACCCCCGCGATTTGGCAAGAGTCCAGTATTTTCAGCGGAAACTGGCATGACAATAAGCTGCAGACCAACTTTAACATCCTCAACTTCAGTGCTATTTGCCGAGGAACCATTCTTTACGGCCGGGGCCTGTGCCAAACTGGCATAAGCAGTTGCTTGACTTTGCATATTTAATGATTTGGATGGCAATGAAGTTGAATCCTAGAAATAAATATATACACGTAAGAAAACACAATTCCTAGAGCAGCACATACGGTAAATTATCAGGTTGTATCTGGTCAATAAACCTTGGTATGAGAGGATATTGAGTTATTCACCCCAGCATATTCTGGTTTGCTGCTGTCTATATATGCAACAATAAACAATAACATGGTTATACAAAATCTCGGCAATTGTATCAGTAATTTTTTTGGATTCTATCATATGTTTCAGATTAAATGGTGCAGCAGTATAAACAATACCACTTGAGGTAGATGCCTGGTCAAGATTATCATGCCTCCGAGTTGATGGGCCAGGATTTATGAATGATATGCTTCCAATTTCATGACGAATAGCCTCTAGCTGTGCCATTGTTTCCTGAAGTTCCTTATGAACCTAAAATACAACATATGTTGGTAATTAGAACATAGTTTTTTGTTAAAATGGAATGACTCTACCACGTTTTAGTATGGACAGGCAATCCTTGATGTTATGATGTTCCTAACTTTTAAATTCTTGATATTATTGTCTATCAAATTTAAAGTGAATCACATTTGTTGGACTCCAAAATGCCAAGAATACATTATCTTTTTTCAAAACAAATCACAGTCAATATTTTCTTCATTTAGAAATTTCAGGAATTTTTTTTAAAAATGAATTTTTTCCATGGTTATATTTTGCCAATTTTTTAGCAAGAAACCAAATGTAACACATTAACAATTAATATTAGGACTCGCTCGATAAAAAGTAAAAGACCTAATGAAACAAATCCATGTGAATTATAAGTTGATCGTAGAAAGGGAGAGTACCTGGTTAACTTGAGATCGCTGCATAACAGAATCAAACTGTCCACGGGCCAATTGTACATATCCAACAGCCCGTCCAGCTAGCCTCCCTGCTGTTCTGGATATCATTGGCAAATCCTTTGGACCTATTGCACATTCATTTTCCGGATAAGCAATTTAAAGTATTACTATTGAATTTTCCTTATGATAAACAGAAGTAAGAATAACATGAACCAACCAATCACAGCAGCAGTGGCTCCCAGCAACAGAAATATTTCTCCAAATGAAAATCCCAGCATTGTTCAGTGTTCTTGTGTGAGGTTTCTGTTGGAGAGGTCACAAATCAGCAAAATTGTAGAAGTAGGAGTCCGATTCTGATCAATAAAGAGTGAATCAATTTCCTTCAGAATCAAATATCATCTGGACATTCGCCTCCACTAACTATAATTTCATATGTTCTTGTTATACTTCTATAACATCAATAATTTACAGCAAGTATAATATAATTTGCAATGTCTTGTTGACAGAATTATAAAGGTGTGACAAACATTACATCTTGGTCATTTTAGCTTGATGTGAATACTATTGAGTGTGAGGGTTCCCAATAGTATCCACCTGCCGGTAAAGCGTTAGATATAATAAAACAATACTTTACCGGAACTGCCTCACAATTTTATTATAATATAACTGAGCACACAATAATGGTTCAAGTACACTGATAGACTGATTACTCTAACCATCAACATAATCGTGTCATTAATTTATTTAATAACAACTGGCCATTTCTATCTTTAGAAATCTGAACGTTTAACTATCATTAAACAGTTACGTACCTGCTGTTGAGATTATTAATCTATAAACCACATTAACATATTATCGTTCCATCTAAGCATTTCATCTAATTCAACTATTAAATCTTATATCCAAATCATCTAGTTTTTATCTTCTCCACTATCCACTTATCATTCCTTTAGGTATGAAAAGATAGAGATGATGAGTATAAGTATTGGAAATGATTGGATTCATTGGAACTACGACAGATCACTTCAACATTTTAAAATGATCAAAAAGCAAAACTTGATTAAAAACGCACACAAACCATCCCACTTGCAACTGCAGATTTTATGCATAAGAACATGTAGAAAAACTCATTTAAAATTAACACAGACAGTCCCAATTTGAAAAACATATCTTCTGCATAATTTTCCACATAAAACATGTAAAAACTCATTTGAAGAAAACACAAACAGTGTCAATTTCAACCCCAAATTCTCTGCATAAAAACTAATAAAAATTCATTTGTAACTAACACAAACAATGTCAATTTCAATCACAGATTTTCTGCATAATTTTCTGCATAAAAACTTGTAAAAAAAACCAGTTAAACCAACACAAACAGTGTCACTTTCAAGATGAGATTTTCTGCATACAAACTTGTAAAAATTCAGTCAAAACAAACACAAACAGTGTCACTTGGAACTGCACATTTTCTGCATAAAAGTACAAAAAAAACACATCCAAAATGATCATAATTAGTCCCAACAATTCAAATTCATTTCCAATTCAGTTACTATCATCCATCAAGGATCAAGGAATATTTAAAGATACATAATATAGGTTAATCATTCATTCTAATAGAGTCTTAAAATGATCTAATTCTGGAACTACTTGACTTATCATGAGAATTTTGTATGAAAATCTAATTTTCTCATGCATAACAAAAAACACATTATTCTTAAACTACAAATTCAATTCTAACACATTGAATTCAAGCCTAATAAAGGATAACCCACCTCAAAGAGAAGCTTCCACGTGATTCAGTTTGTCTTCTTCAAAGCTTCTTTACTCCCTAACAAGTCCTCACTCCAACTTATAACAACCCAACATCTATCTTCAGTATAGACTTCTGCATGCAAATAGCCTATTACTCAATTTGATTGAAAGGTGAATTTGGGTAAAAGGGTTTGGACGGAAATTGAGGGAAAAAGAGAGGAATTGAGTTTGTTCCAATTACCTTTGTTTCCTACTACTTCCAACTTGAAAGAATGCGGTTGGGTTCAACACATGCAAGCTTGAAGATTGACAAAAAATGGAGGATTTGTAAATGAGGGTTGGAGAGAGAGAGAGAGAGAAGAAGATCTTAATTTTTTTCTTCCTCTTTTGTCTATTTCTTTCACTAATACAGCCACATAAAAATTAACATTATGTCACTCATCAATTGATATTTTACTATTTTGCCATTAGATAATTGTACTGACCACTTTATCCTTCATTTTGGTGGCATTAATCCAAATTTTCTTTGTTAGGCTTAAGATAGTTCTAATTTATTCCTTTTTCCATCAAAATTTAGAATTGGGTTGTTACATTCTACCCTCCTTAAAGGAACTTCGAGGAAGATAATTCGTCTATGATCGGATTTTAATTCTTATTGGTTCTCTTCCAAATCCAATTATAGCTATGTCTCTTCAACTACTTGATTATATCATCTTAACTTCAAAAACTCTACCATTACCTATTTGATTCATTCGGTACGTAGTCTACTCCTTTCTGTGATTTCCCAGTTAATTTATTATTCATCCTACAATATCACATCTGTCAACTCCTTCAAACAATCGATCTGATTATTTCATTCACAATTCAAGGTTTATCTTATTATCCGAATGATTCTCCGATTCTACTGAGTAATTTCCATGTCTTCTCAATCATTGTCTCCTTCATATGGTTTCGAACAATTCAAGGTCCACACATCCTACTACTTTCTCACATCTAAAATCAGTTCGAAGTTATTTACTTGGAGCTGAGATGATCCTCTCCTAGCTGATCGCTCATCACAAAACTCTCGCCTTGTCAAAAGCTAGAAAGTCTTTGCCTGTACGCTTTCCTTTTCGCTGGCTCAACCATCTCATTTTCCTTTGTCTTTCAACCAACAAAGTTAAGCATCACAACATAGTTCAAAGAGATCATTATACCTAACAATCATTTAGACGTTCAACCCTACCAGGAAACCAACGAGGTTATCAATATTAAAATCCTCCACACTAAGTAATTTTGTAAAGATAATTCTCCGACCTCGGCTATAAAGTTGTATTGTTACATATCTTCTGATAAACCATGTGATTAAGGTTATACATATGTGCATCTTACTTGGAGCGAATCTGTCAAAAATCTTATGAACATCTTTGCTCCGAAACCCTGAGTTTTAAGTATTCCTCAACTTCCTTCATAGGTTCATTCTTCCGCTGCGCCCTCCGATATTAGTAACTCACATTTAACCCTTACGGTGCATCTCTGAAGTTCAGTTTACGGATTGACGCACAAATTCTATGAGACAAATAAGCTTCAGGTATACAAGAAACTAAAGGGTCAAAGTTCCTGAGAAACGAAATACAACCAAAAAATTGAGTACAAAGTTTAAAGGTCTCAGCTCTAAAATACACCAAGTCTGGTTAAAGTAGAGGCAATGCTGAAATTTTTTATTTCCTACAAAGTTATTTCAACATATTAAGGAGTTTGGTGAATAAATGGTGATTAAAAACAACTATTTAAAGGACATTGAGTTTTCTCTAAAGAGGGAGAATTTCTTTTGTTGATGACTTTAGCCATTATGAAAGGTAAAAATGATTCAGAAATATTGGTTAATAATATGCTATGTGCTGACTTTGAGATGATATTGCTGATAGTTTGAGATGGAAAAAGAGGACAATTATGTTTTATAACTAGGACGGTCAAAAGCTTGATTGAATTGCTCCATCTTGTGTAAACTAATCAGATTTGGCAAAATAGGAAATAATGAGTGGAGTTTAGCCACTTTGATTGTCGACTATATTTATATGATTTTGATATGAAAGAGATTACTCGAATGCGGGAAGACATAGATGAACTGCGAAGAAGGGTTAGTTTCAAGTTTTCTACAGGAGTGGTAAGTACCCTTGAAGTCCCACTCAGTAATTTCCACTTCCTAGTGTGGTTAATAGGTAAGAAGTTGCTATTTTTGGTTAATCTACAGGCCAACAGTCTACAAAGACTTTGGGTTAGCTTAAAATTCGTACTTAACATTATGTCAGATAAGATCACATCACATGCTGCATCAAAATTTCAACAGTTACTGGTTTCACCCTTGCACTATGTTCCCGGTTCTTGCTACTTGGTTAGGTTCTGCTTAATACCATTCATCACCATATCCTTCTAGTCCATCAATATTTCTCCAATCTTAGGTTCAGTCGATGATAGGTTACCTATTTCGGGTTCCAGATTATTTACGTAAGATATCTCGTAGAATGAAAACATATAATCCTTCGATACTCAAACCTACATTCTTTAACTTCCACATAATAGCTACGGTCTTCCATATGCCGAAATCCCAAATAATTCTCGATCCTAAAATCCGTTTAATCTTCAAAACACCAGTCTACTATAACTCTAAGTTAACTTAAATTTCTCCCTTAAACACCAGTCTACTATAACGCGTGGATCAGTTTCACCTAACGTTTGGATCTGAATTTGAAGTCCTTGATCATACATTAAAATGGATTTATCAACTTGACCTAACATCGAAAAAGTTACAAAACTTAAATGAGACTTTGAATACAAATCAGCCACATGTTACAAAGAGGGCAGAGGTTAAACTACAACTGAGGAATCCTAACTCTAGAGATAATTACTCAAAAGCATATATGCAATAATTTAATCATACTGATACTACATGCATGCTCCAAGATTTTCACATTCATTTCATATATTAAAATCCCAAAACCCAAATTCAAACCCTTAATCTCAAAATAATCAGGAATAAGGGAAAGGAACCCACCTTTGATACTTAGGATGAATGATGTTGATGTTTGCTCTCAATTTCCTTGATTCCCAACTTTTCTTCTCTTTACCTTCAAAACCCCCAAATTACCATGTTCTTTCTCAAACCCTTGATTAATTTTGTCTTTCTAAGCTTCAATCTTCCTTTTTCTAAGTTTATATAGCCTTATGATGGATTGGGTGATTTGTTTCTTGAATTGCATGAAAGATTTCTATGGTTTGAAGGTGGAAGAAGATGAAGGTGTGTTTTTGTTGTTTTTACGGTTATGAGAGGAGAACCCCGACCTTGTTTTGCCTATATATAAGTTTTACTTTAAATTACGTTATTGCCCTTAGTAATGTAAAAGGATAATTTAACAAAAGACCAGATTTTTTTTTTTTTTTTGTGTCCGGGGAATCCCGACCTTGCATATATTATGCATTGTCTTTACTTTATAGGAATAGACCAAACTTTGTTTGTCATCATGGAAACTACCTCCTGAACAAAACGCAGCATTTTCGCGATTTTGGGTGAATTCAATTGTTTAAAGGGTCAAAATGAGAGTTTTTAATTTCTACTAGAATTTTCGTGTATTCTACGTTATGAGATATTACAATGCAAGTTTATTGCAATCTCTGCATTTAAGCTCAAAGAAGGATTGTAATCTCTGCATTTAAGCTCATGGAATTTCACGGAAAGAACCATAAAAGCAAAAATAACAATGAATAATAATAAAATTGTCTAGCAAAGACCTGCTTGGTTACATACTCGGTGCATATTTAGACTAAAGCTATACTTTGGAGCTTCAACAGAATCACAGTGATTTCGGCAAACAGTGAAGCAAACGCCTAGATGTTCATTCAAATGAAGAAAAAAAAATATAGTCAATTTGTCAGATAAGCTAGGTTTGCATAAAAGTTGTGTTATTTTCATCACAGTCATTTCATTGGATTTTCAACTGATGCTTCTTTTCTTCAATATCGTTGGCATACACAAGCATCCGTTGAAAATCTAATCAAATAACAATGATGAAAATCATGAAATTGAATCAAGCAACATAGGAGAATCAAAGGTTTAAGCAGAGTGCGGATCTAAACATTTGATATTGGTGTGGCTAAAATTTCAGTGAACATGATATTCGACATTACTCATATGCACAATTCTACATGACGCAATAATTTAAACCATAAAAACAACCTATTATTCACGTTATCAACCCAAAAAATTATACTAATTTGCTTTAGGTAATGTAGGCTTCAGAGCTCATTCCACCTTTGTTGTTCCCCACATTAGTTCCATTGACAAGTTCAGCGATAGATTTCTACAACAAAAAGTTTCATCAAAACAGACTTAGAGATACAACATTTAAAGAAATGTAATACACCTTCCGGTTCTATTTACAAGAGAAATTTGACTTTTTAGATATATTGAATAATTTATGTATCTAGTCAAGAATCTAAACCAAATACATAAATTATTTAATGTATCTAAAAAATTAATTGTCTCTTGTAAATAGGACCGGAGGGAGTATATAATAGGGTTAATTAAGTTTTTAGTCCTTATAAATATACTAAATTTTGATTTTAGTCCTCATGAAAAAAAGTGACAGATTTTGGTCCCTATAAAAAAATTTAGCTCGTAGTTATAGTCCCTGTTAAATTAAAATTTGTTTAATTATGCTTAAACTTCTAAATTTTTAAAAGATTTTTTTCATAACATCGTAAGACACCCTTTTATAAAATCTTTTAGTTTTTTAACATGTAATGAATTAAATATGAATTTTTCTAAAAGCCAAATTTTCAAATTATATTAATAAAAATTTGGACCTAATAATAAAATTTTGAGCTACTTTTTTGCGGAGGAACTTTGTATAATGTTCTAAATAAGTATGTAAAAAATATGTTAAAAATTTAAAATTTTAAGCACGATTAAGCAAACTTTAATTTTACAAAGTCTAAAAGTATGTGTTAGACCCTGCTAAATTAAAATTTGTTTAATTATACTTAAACTTTTATATTTTAGCCTAAAATTTTTAAATTTTAAGCATAAATAAACAAATTTTAATTAAACAGGGACTAAAACTACGTGTTGAAAAATTTTATAATGACCAAAATTTGTTATTGTTTATCACCTTAAATCGTCACCCGAAAAGCAAAAAAGTTAATCACTTTAAATTTATGTCATAAACTCTACTTTTTCTTACAACTATGCTGTAAATACTACTTATTGCCCAGTGTTTATGCCACGTACAATTTCCGTGTTTATGCAGATAAAAGGACATAAAAATAGTGAGGCTTACGTTACCTCTCTTGATTATGGGGTAATTTATCCCTCATGGTATCAACCAATCAAAATGTAAACATTAAATGTCAAATAAATGACTCAATTTTATTTATTTTTTTAAAAAAAGAGAATCAATTTTAATCTTAAGGTAACTTTTAATACTTTTAATTTTTATTTCCTAAAAAAAAATACTTTTAATTTTTATTTAATTATATTTAGGTGTTTAATCTTAATTAATTTACACTACAGAGTTTATAACAAATTAAAATTTCACATAAAATTTCTTTCATCTGGATGTCCTTAAATCCATCAGTTACATTCATAAAATTTCTTCAATTCCAGAACGTGAGTCCAAAAACATCCTCTTCATTTCAATTTCTTCTTCTCTTTTTGATTGTTCAATTCTCTGGTTCCAGAACTGCCGCCGTTTCCAATTATCATGAGAATCGTCACCGTCCGTCTGATTCCAATTATTTTAATGATTTCAATGTGCCTAAAAACAGCAGGATAAATTATTCAACCATGAACTTCTTACTTTACACTCCTATATTCCTTCCCTATTTTACATTTTGATTGTCTGACCAATAAAAAATATCAAGATTTTGATAAAGAAATGCCTACATAAGTAAGACATTATATTAAAGATCTCCAACATTCAGAAAAATTCTTAATTCACATCTGATGTAAATTTCTCATCCAAATCGATCATAATTCAAATGGACGACGATGATTATCATGATAATTGGAAACGGCGATAGTTTTGGAACGAGAGAATTCAACAATCAAAATGGGAAGAAGAATGAAGAAGAAATTGAAATGAAGATCATATTTTTGGACTCACGTTACGGGTTCGTGTGATTGATAGCCATGAGAAGAATAATGAAGAAGAAATTGGATTGAATGGAATGTTTTTGTTCTCACGTTCTGGAGTACTGGGTTCAGGAATGGAAGAAATTTTATGAATGTAACTGATGGATTTAAGGACATCCAGATGAAAGAAAAATTAAATTCCCTCAACCTCCTAACCTCAACCCTTCATCCTCCTTTTTCAATCCCTAAGTATCCCATTTAATCCAATATATTTTACTAAAATCCTCACAGCCCCCTCAAAAAAAAAAGCACTAAAAATATATTCAAGAGAAGAAATTTTTTTGGAGAAGTATTCAAGAGAAGAAATGATACTTGAGGGAGCTTTAAAGAGGGAAAGAAAATAGACCGACATGGAGGATATAACAAATTTGATAAGAATCAACTGACCCCCCAAAGATAGGTTCTTACTCTTCTACTATGGCAATCTACTTCTGATACGGTCAAACAACGGATACTAGAATTGAATCTGTCTAGGATATCCATAATGATTGAATTTAGCCAAGTGTACCAAATCATTTACCAAGTCATAAATTGTAAGTAGAGTATCACATCCACAAGGATTGTCATTCCAACCATGCAATTCACGTTACTTACTTTGGAATAAGAAAATAAAATAAAACAATAAAAGATAAGAGATAACGGGGATGGGTTTGCAATTTAGTCATTGTGCACTAGAGCAAAAGTTTAAGAATTAACATGTTTTGATTGCAGAATGTTAGCGGCTGTTAAGATTCTTTGAATCTCCTCTATTCATTTGTTGGAATTAATTAATGGTCAAGCATTATTCAGATATTAATTTTACGTCTTCTATTTAAGTGATGAGTTTGTGGGGTTTTATTTTCCTTCTAGCTGTCGAGTTGCACCTACTGATCACACTTAGGTTATACGCGCACTATGTTATAGGGTTAATCCTTTAGGGTTTGTACACCTTCGTAAGGAATATTAGTATGTGGACTTACTCTCTCAGAGGTCTAGTTTTATTCCCCTTCAGTTGTCGACTTGCAGACATCATACCTAAGGTTATATGTGCATCTAAGGCATAAGATCGTCGATCCTAGAGGCATAGTGCACCTTCATCACTCCATCAATGGACAACCCCCAAATACTAAAAAGGAATGTGGCCATGTTTATAGTTCATTACCAATGTCGCCTCATTCAACCACTACTCATAAACTTTAAACCAAATAATATGATTTTGTGAAAATTCACTTTTAGACCGATATCTCCTAAAAAAGAAGCAAACTACCTTGAAAGATCTTACGTCGGCCCAACTTTTTATCCCCAACCAACAAAATATCATCTACGAACTGTAAATGAGAAACAGGCACATTAGCTTGCGCCCCCACATCAAAACCAACATACAACCCATTCATCACCAAAGCATTCATCATTGCATTTAATCTATTTATACGAAGAATAGATAATAAGCCTGCTTAAATAAGAGAAGTGTTAGCAACTCTAATTATGTGTGACCATAATCTTGTCTCTTCACACCTATTCTACAATTAGGTGTGAAGGTGTGGCATTTAGCATTAAAGAATTGGTTCAAATCCTTTTATTTGAGTTATATCCCTTGCTGGGAAGCTACCACTCTCTACTCCCCATTTTTTTTTAACTCTTTGTGGTATAATTGATGACTGAACATCATATGACATTTTTTGCTATGTTTTTAGCACTTTTCTTTGCATTTGAAGATATATATAAGTTAAGACATATGGGATTTGTAAATGGTTTGAGGAACATATTGTATTCTTTTCACTCAAGTCGCTGTAATTCATTTTTATCCTAGATCGTGCAACTCCATAGGTGTTTTGAGTGTTTTGTAGTGAGAAATCATGTAAATTGACAAATCAAGACATCACATTAAGGATCAAGGATATGGAGATTGAATTCAATGGTTCTTAAAAGGTTTTTGAAGAGAATACAAAGTGAAAAACATTCATTTAAAGTTCCTAGGAGTTTCCGGACAGAAGAACGATCGGAAACGGGAGAAAAATGCAAGAATTCATACGCCAGGGGCTGTCGCAGGCGCCATTAGCACCTGGCCATGCGCCATTAGAGCCTGAGGCAGTGTTGCTACTGTCTTGGGTGTTGTAACACCCTCAAACCCCACGTGCGATATTTAGCATTTAATCGATATATAAATACAAGGTTTAAGATGTTACTCCTTCAAGAACTCAAAACTCAAGCATAGTATAGTTTTCATAAAAAAATTGCAAAGTTTCCAAATATTTCAAGATCTCAACAACATAATTCAAATCTCATAATACATAAAATAAAACACCATAGTTATAACATAATTCAACATACAATATAAAGAAAATAAATTCCCAACCAAGGTCCTAATCAGAGTCTAAACTAGATTCCAAAAGCAACAAGAAAAGGAGGAAAGCATCAAGCTAGTCCTCGGTACTCACGCCGTCACAAGCATCCTCAATCTTGCACATCTACACCACCCCAAAGGAATGGCATAGCCGGAAACCCGAAAAATGGATGTGAGATAATGTTCAACAAAAAGAATATATAAGCACAAGTATAATATTATAAGATTTCAATTAACACTTAGTGCACAATCCACAATTCAACATCATAAGACATGCAAGAATTCTCATAATCAATTTAAACACCAAGAGGTTCTTACATCATTCTCAATTCATCTCAATCATCACAAGTGTATGAATATCACCAATGAGCAAATATAAACATGTACACATCTCCACGTATGTTTACAACATTCACACAAGTCACATAATTTACATCATTCACATAACCAAGTATGTGATATTTCACATTGACTCAATGCATGCAATGTTATAAACACGACTCTACATGCATGTGGTACCATTCTGGATGTCGGAGACCTGTTACCGATTGATCCATACGTCATTGGATGCCAAAGCATCCTAAATCTCGTCACTGGATACCGAAGTATCCTAACACCAAGACTCATGAATGCATGAACATATGACTCATCAAACACATACGTTCATACAAGACTTCATCATCATTTCAGATACTAAAATATCATATCATCACTCCAGATACATATGTTCATCATCATTTTATACACATATGTTCATTAGCAAAATCATCATCAATGATCATCATCAAAACATTTACCACACCTTAAAGAAACAACATTTCAACATTTAGCAAATGTGACATTCTAGATAATCAATCATTTTCACTTAGTTAATCAATACGTCATATGCATATCAATCACCAATTCAATCATTTTTCATCATATTATTACTAGCATATAATCATTTACAGGTTATCATGCCTTATTTCATTGTTTCACCAAAGTCCGTTTATTTTCCCAAAATTCGTTTATTTTCATATATTTCACAAAAATTTAATTACATGATCATATAATTCCTTGTCATTCCTACTTGCTTCTTCTATGTTCATTATCATAGCAATCCAAGCATAACAACATCATTTCAATTTGGGAAAACCCTACTTCATTCTAATCTACGTTCATGTTCAAATTAAGCTAAAAACATATAGCTATCAACGTTATATAATCAAACCTTGAATTTCAAACAACAACAACAAGTTTCTACCACTTTTCATATACCCAAAATTAGCAACTTAATTGGAGCATGAAAATTAGTTTAAGACAACATCAACTTCATAATTTCACAAAGACAAACATGACCCAAATACCATAAAAGTTATTATAATTCAATATGTAAATATAATTTCTCCATCCTTACTTCTAAATCTCAAAAGCTAAGCTAAAAACTCCAAATCTACTCTCCCTCTTGAGTTTCTTCAAGCTATATCTTCTTCTCTCTTGAAATTCTTCTTTCTTCTTCCTTCTCTCTATTTTCCTCTCTTCTCTCACCTTGTCTTTTTTCTCTCAATTGTGACAAATGAGCTATTGACCTAATTTTCACAAAGAATACTTCACTTATGAATTTTGCTCTTTACCCAACACATTTTGCATATTTCAAACTGAAAAGACCAAAATGCCCCTGCGTGAGTTAACTCACGCTAGCGTAAATCTTTGTGCGAGTTAACTCACGCAGCGTGAGTTAAGTCACGCAGATTTAACACTAGCATGAGTTAACTCACGCAGGGGTATTTTTGGAATTTCAGTTGGGAACGAGCAAAATGTGTTGGATAAAGAGCAGAATTCTTCACTTATATACTCTTGGACTTAGTCATACTCACTAATGGGCTTAGTAACTTTCTATCACTCATAAAATATTACTACATAATTACTTCATTAAAACTCCCACTATTACTCATACTCCACTATTCTATTAATTATCCTAAGTTACTACTAACTTCAATAAATAATCTTATATGGCCAAATATTTGAAATACCAACCACTCTAAAATTAGATTATGCCCGATTTAAATTAGATTATGCCTATTCTCTAATGCATTTTTCAATTGGTTAACTAACTGTGTAATCTTGAAGAATGATCCGTGGGATAAAAATAGGCATTAATTACCCGAAATTATATCAGTTCAATTGAATTTTATAATTACCACTTCTTATAGAGGTTATGAAGTTTCAGGTTTGAATTTTGTCCGTTTAAATACTCCCTTCTTTGGAGAACGTCGTACATAACCTAGGTTAATCCAACAATAATTGTTGTGAGAAGATTCGTGAGAGTTTTATCTGCTTGTTTCATTAAATCATAAGTAGCAGACATGGCTATTTATTTCTTAAATTTTAATTCCAACAAAGACGAAGGGGGGATCCTAAGAATTCCTTAATCACCATTAATTATTTGAATCACAAAACATAATCTTGCATTTGACAGGGTAATTCAGCGCTACAACTCTAATCAATTTTATTTTATTATTCACACTTTAAAATAAGTTTTAGCAATTACTAAGTTGAATGAAAATCTATGTGGAGATTATTACTTGTTACGATTTGGTGCACTTTCCAATTTCGTCCATCAATCTTCAAGCACCAAAGTTTACTCCAATCAACCAGAATTCGATACTCCTCATTATCAATGAGTGTTTCCATTGTAAACTAGTAAGTAGATTTTACCGTGTATATGCCTTCGTTGTTTGCACACCATGACATCCTCTTCACCACGATGCACTATTGTGATGTTACTAATTTCTTCTCGGTCTCTAGCATTTACCAAACCATTAATGTCATTCAATTTCTAAGTGTTTGTGCATTGCAATATCATATCTGAGACTTTGAGTGCCTCGTACCCTTGAGGTGTAGGGCTGGTAATATAAGATTTTTCCTAACATCTTAACCATGGATCTTTCCAAACATTGACAGATTCTGCATTTCCAATGTGCCATCTCAATCCACTTCTAACTATAACATGTGAAGCATGGATACTACGCCAAATAAAATGGTGTTTATAGACTAGATGGGCCCCATAAATATTATTTAGGAAAATGTCAAGTTTTGAAAACACATAAAACAATATTATCTTGGTTGGTTAAGAGACGTCAGCATTGCTTCTCTAGCATTGGCAAATTGAAACCATAAAGGTGACGAAAACTTGGCCATTAAATTCCTCTACCTTGACTACCATTTGTTCCGCACCATAAAGAATTGATCATTCATTTGATTTACTTGCCAAGAGTGCTTAACTTTTAAATACCGAAAAACCATAAATTTTGTTTTAGCCAACAATCGAGAAATTGAAGACTCCTTTTTGCAATAAGTAAATAAGTAAATATTGTGAGAGTTTCTTTTTTTCAAATGATCCAAGTTCAAGCCATCCAAATCAAGTGCAAGCATAAACGCATCATTTTAGAGAACAAACCATAACCGCAAAATTGAAAAATATGATTGTAAGGAAACATCAAAAGAGACCTAGCAATGTCTAACCACGACAAAAGGATTTGTCAAATACTCACAAAAATATACCACTAATAAATAGATGACTGATAGTTTCTTCCAAACCAAAATCAGCAAAACACAAAGCAGTGAATCATGGAATTAGTAGAGTGGGTGAGGGAATCATGAAATAAAGCAAACTACATAGTTAGGATTCAATGGGATTAGGCAAACATGGAGACCAAGCAAGTGACCAAAAGTATCTATGCGTTAGTTGGTTTAGTACTATTATTAAAATGCTTGTGAGTTGAAATATATGATTGCAAGCAAACATCGAAAGAGAAATAGGAATGTTTAACCACCTCAAAAGAATTTTTCGAATACTCCCAAAAAACGTACAACAAAAAAATAGATGACCGATAGTTTCTTCCAAACAACAACGAGCAAAACACAAAGTAGCGAATCATGGAATTAGTAGAGTGGGTGAGGGAATCATGGAATAAAGCAAACTACATAGTTAGGATCCAATGAGATTATGATAGCTAGAGACCAAGCAAGTGACCAAAAGTATCTATACATTAGTTGGTTTAGTATTATTATTAAAATTCTTGTGAGTAAAAATATATAATTGTTAGGAGTAAATCCACTTGTTTTCTTATTAGATCCCAGGGTTAGGATTATATAAGAGCATTAAACATTTATAATTTTTCGTCACTTTTAATACACAAAATGCATCCCTCTCTAGATTTTCATTTTTCATTTATTTTATCTCTCTAAAATTCAACATCTCAAAGACATTCTCTTTTTGTTAATGAACTTCATAAAAACTCAAGAACATTCGTACAAAAATCTTCATCATTTTCACGGATCCAAGATTGATCAATCTTAGGTATGTGATACAACCCTCTCAATTTCTCCTCCTTTTTCCATTGATGTAAAGGTAATCGCAAGAAATTTGGATTCGCCCTCTCTTCCCCCTTGGCCAAACCTAAAGGCATTAAGGGGAAGTCAACATTTAAAAGAAAATTCTTTTCTAAAGTTGTAGATCCAATCCTTAAGTGGATAAATCTCGAGATTTTTTTTGGTTTGGACAAGTTTTAAAAAATAAAAATTCAATAAGTTGATTTTGATTTGATTTTTTTGTTAACAAAAGATTTATTTGAAACTATCTTTAGATTCACTGTAATATTCATATTGTGTTTCATGAGCATAAAATTGTAATGCAATAAAAGTTTTCTTTCTCTATTTTATTGTGTTGGCCGTGAGGCCTATATATGTTATAGGTTGATATTTTTCAAGTTTCTTTGTTAAAGTTATAGATCTAAAGAAAATTTGATTTCGAACAAAAATAATTTTTGTGAAAAATTTGAGTTTTGATAGTGTTAAAATATATTATTTTTCTTGTCTTGGATGAACTTTTAGTGAATTTATCTATTATTTTGCCAAAGAGATAACTTTGAAGGTATCTCAGTGGTGGCCAAACCTTGCAAGCGAAAATGGTCATTTGTCGTATTGTTTCATGTTGATCTCAAACTGACCAATGAATTTGCCTTATCAAAACCTTCAAAATGGACTTATGGTTCATGGTTTTCATACGCGAATTCATTAAGTTGTGATTTTTACAGTAATGTATGTCAAAATCAAACTCAAAATGTGTCTGACAAAAATCTTGTTAATTGTTTTGAGTGACTGAATGCACTGTCAAATTTTAGTCATAACCCTTAACTTAATTCCATATTACAATTTGGTCCTTTATCCTTTTTTCATTGCAGTTTTGGGATAATAATTAAAATGGAAAATTATTGAAAACAATATACATACACAATTAAATTTAGTCAAAATCTATCATTTAAATTGGATAGATTTGGAAAACTAATATATAGATATTTGTAAAATCTGATTTTCAATTAAACAATTAACATAAATTTAAAAATCCAAATTAAACTATTTAACTAATTCTTTCCTTTAAGGGTGAAATTAAAATCAACCAATGGATGAAAGAATGTATGTTCATACATCTATAAACAAAACAACTTTGCTCATGGCAATAAACTTTGGATGCACAACTTTGCTCATGGCAATAAACTTTGGATGCAAGCTTGGATAAACGTAAGGTGTTAGTCATAGATTAATTTGTAATGCCTCTTATTTAAATCAAGAAATTTCGCTGAGAATAATTAGCCATTTCTTCGTATACAATCACTTTTGATTTTGAGCTTAACTTCTCAATTTCTAAGGTTGATGTGTAGAGATTTCTCCAGGTATAATTTGTATAAGTCACTTTCTGATATTGAATCATACTTCTATATTATATTGTTTGCTATATATCATATCTACCTGTTTAGAATGACTTGTGTTTTATGTAATCTTGTATTCATAATTTCAGGGCATTATAAAAATTTGCTTGAAAATGAGTAAAAATGGTGGTATTCTAAGGGTCAATGATCCTACAACAAAATTCTCTAAAACAAATATAAATGAAACCAAAGGTGATTTTTTATTTACCCTTAATCTTTTGCATATTATTTTATACTTAATAAAATATAAGTTATGAAAAAAAATCTTCTTATATTTTCAATATTGATACAATTCTATATGTTGAATTTCTTAGTAGTACTTATGATAGTAATTTTCATTGTTTGTGACCATTATTCTCTCTAAGAAAGATGAAAAAAATTGTAAGGAAAATAAATCTACCAAACATTTAAACTCGAGTATAATTATGGGAAATACCAACCTCTTTTTTCTTTACTATTCTCCTTCATTCATTTTATTTTAATAGTATCATATTTTTCTCATTTCTTAGATTAGTGTGAAAGTTATCATGTTAAATGAAACAAAATATCATATATTGTTTAACTTAAATTTCCTTTAATATTGTAGGTAACACTTCTTTAATAAGAAGTACTGTTTGCAAGATGCGTGCTAGCAATGACCCAAGCCTACTAAGGTAAGTTAAAATACATTTAAAATAAAATATTAATAATCTACTTTAAATTTTTAACTTTGAATATAAATGTTTAACTAACTCAAATTTGAATATCTCATTATTATCTATTTATTAAAGTAACCTTAAAAATGAACATATTTTATGTATTTTATATGATTGAATTTTATTATTGATGAATTATGCATATTTGTAGAGAAAAAGCTGAAGAGTTGGCTCGTAAGAAAAGGGAAAAAGCTGAAGAGTTGGCTCGTAAGAAAAGGAAAACTCCAACATCAACAGATGGATCATCTGCTAGCAGAAGAGAGAAATTTTCTAGTAAGCATTATGTAAAGTTTCTAGTTTTACATATCATGTCTTTGAATAATCAATGCATAAAATAAGAGACTTTGAATTATTTTTTAGGTTATTGTGAAACTTAAAATGTAAAATGAAACAAAATATTATATATTGTTTAACCTAAATTTCCTTTGATGTTGAAGGTAACACTTCTTCAAAAAGAAGTACTGTTTGCAAGATGCGTGCTAGCAATGACCCAAGCCTACTAAGGTAATATAAAATACATTTAAAATAAAAATATTAATAATCTACTAAAATTTTTTAACTTTGAATAGAAATGTTAAACTAACTCAAATTTGAGTATCTCATTCTTATCTATCTATTTATCAAAGTAACCTTAAAAATGAACATATTTTATGTATTTTATATATATGATTGAATTTTATTATATGATGAATTATGCATATTTATAGAGAAAAAGCTGAAGAGTTGGCTCGTAAGAAAAGGAAAACACTAACGTTAACAGATGGATCATCTGCTAGCAAAAGAGAGAAATTTTATGGTAAGAATTATGTAAAGTTTCTAGTTTTACATATTATGTCTTTGAATAATCAATGCATAAAATAAGAGACTTTGAATTATTTTTTAGGTTACTGTGAAACTTAAGATGTTAAATGAAACAAAATATCATATATTGTTTAACCTAAATTTCCTTTGATGTTGAAGGTAACACTTCTTCAAAAAGAAGTATCGTTTGCAAGATGCGTGCTAGCAATGACCCAAGCCTACTAAGGTAAGTTAAAATACTTTAAAATAAAAATATTAATAATCTACTCTAAATTTTTAACTTTGAATATAAATGTTAAACTAACTCAAATTTGAATATCTCATTCTTATCTATCTATTTTTCAAAGTAACCTTAAAAAGGAACATATTTTATGTATTTTATATGATTGAATTTTATTATATGATGAGTTATGCATATTTGTAGAGAAAGAGCTGAAGAGTTGGCTCGTAAGAAAAGGGAAAAGGCTGAAGAGTTGGCTCGTAAGAAAAGGAAAACACCAACATCAACAGAGGGATCATCTTCCAGCAAAAGAGATAAATTTTCTGGTAAGAATTATGTAAAGTTTCTAGTTTTATATATCATGTCTTTGAATAATCAATGCATAAAATAAGAGCCTTCGAATTATTTTTTAGGTTAGTGTGAAACTTAAGATGTTAAATGAAACAAAATATCATATATTGTTTAACCTAAATTTCCTTTGATGTTGAAGGTAACACTTCTTCAAAAGGAAGTATTGTTTGCATGATGCATGCTAGCAATCACCCAGACGTACTAAGGTAAGTTAAAATACATTTAAAATTAAAATAGTAATAATCTAATCCTAACTCAAATTTGAATATCTCATTCTTATCTATCTATTTATTAAAGTAACCTTAAAAATCAACATATTTTATGTATTTTATATGATTGAGTTTTATTATATGATAAATGTGCATATTTGTAGAGAAAAAGCTAAAGAGTTGACTCGTAAGAAAAAGAAAACACCAACATCAACAGATGGATCATCTGCTAGCAAAAGGGAGAAATTTTCTGGTAAGAATTATGCAAAGTTTCTACTTTTACATATCATGTCTTTGAATAATCAATGCATAAAATAAGAGACTTTGAATTATTTTTTAGGTTAGTGTGAAACTTAAGTTGTTAAATGAAACAAAATATCCTCTATTGTTTAACCTAAATTTCCTTTGATGTTGAAGATGATGCTTCTATGAAGAGAACTTATGATTTGAGGATGCGTACAGGCAATGACCCTCGCGTAGTATAAAAATACAGGTAAAATAAAATTTGTGATATTTTACACTTACATTTTTAACTTTTAATATAAATTTTTCACTAAATCAAATTTCACTATCTAATTCTTATCTATCTGCTTATTAAAACAACATGAAGATTAAACTTATTTTATGTACTTTATATGATTGAATTTTATTCTATGATGAATTATGCACACTTTTTAGTGAAAAGTCTCAAAAGACAGCTCTTAAGAATAGGAAAACTACAAAAGGGGTCATATGCTGGAAAAAGAAAGAAAATCTTGAAAAGAATTTTGAGAAATTTTCTAATTTTTTATGTCCTGTCTTTGAATAATCAATGCATAAAATAGAAGACTTTGAACTATATATTACGTGAGTGTGAAACTTATGATGTTAAACGTGATAAGATATCATATATTGTTTTTTAACGGTTTTAATTTGTCATATATGTAGGCCTTAGAGAACAATCGAGGTTGATAGTTGCAAAAAAAATGGAGTCTAGATTTATTGGGAAAAACTCAATAACCTCAATTATCATTTATTTGCATCTACCAAGTGTTAAACAATTGGGTTTTGTCCTTAGTTAATTATTTTACATTGAAAACTATTGTCTGTCTTTAATATTTCATAATTTCTACCCAAAAAGAAAAACATCTCATAGTTTCTTATAGACATGGAACATGTACTGTTTTGTATATCATATTATTTACATATTTCTTCTTTAATAGTATGTGCTTACGACTTTATATATATATATTTTATGGTGTCTGAAGTTCGAACTTTGGACCTTGCATATATTATGCATTGTCCTTACCAACTGAGTTAAGCTCACGGGGACTTGCGACTTTATATATACAATAATGAAATGTATTTTTGATTTTTTTTATAAGAAAGTGAATATACATATATATTTTTATCCCAAATTGAGGAAGCACGTACAAAATATGTTTCAATATATAAAATTACGCTACTTTATAAATGTATTTTGTTGTTAAAATAAGATCTTTCTGAAATTAATTTGACATTTTTTCTTTAAACTAGGGTGAAGCAAAGAGCATTCAACCCCCCAAAATATATTAAAAGAAACATAGATACAAAAAAGAGGAAGGGGGTCAAACCAAGACTCCCTCAAGAAGTAAAAAATCTAAAATTAAGTAAACCAATCTTGTTTTTGACATACGATTCTTTTGCAAACAAATGTATTTAATTCCAAAGAACAAAGGAATATAAAGATAAACCAAAGTTTGTAAGAGAATCTTCCACTTGATTTCCCTCCCTATAGATATGAGTTACTATACAATTCATTGCTCCACAAAGTTTTGTTAAGTAAGATGTTGAGTTTCTCAAAGCTTCAGCAAAATAGAAAATGCAAGTAGCTTCATGGTTTCTGAATATACCTCCACAGGAAGACATACCTGGATTACCATTAGAGGCTCCATCTGTATTGCACTTTATCCAAGATTGCATAGGAGGATGGTAAACAACTTCCAAAATTGAAGGGGATTTGGGATTATTGATAGTAGCTTTAAGATTCTTCAAAAGGGTAAAGTCTATGATGGAGTTATTAGAAGCCTTACTAGTATGGCTACCTATTAGTGATGTGCTTGCTATAACTCTGGAAATAGCTGACTTCCGATTGGTTCTCTTTTCATTGAATCTAGCCTCATTTCTTACAAACCATATTATGTTGATTAGGTAGACAAGAGCAGCTAATATGACCACTTTACACTAAGGATACCAACTCTTATTAGATATGCACCAGATGACCTCCAATGAAGTAAAGTGCAAGGTAGTATTCAAAGAAGTTGCTAACCAACACCAAAGTTTGACTGCAAAAGGACAAATAAAGAATAGGTGCATTGATATCTCAAAGAAAAGTAAAACTTATGGAGGATTGATATGCAGCTAACACTACTATTGCGATAGCTAGTGGCAACAACACTTCAACAATTTCAGTTCGTAATGCAAGTCTTGGAAAAACGCACGGTCCGTGCTTTTGGACGCACGACCGTGTGTTTTTCACACACAGATTAAGTAGAAAACGCACGGTCCACGCGTTTTGCGCACCAGACCATGTGTTTTACCCAGGTGAGTAAAACATCATTTTTTATCGTTTTTCGACACGAAAATTCCCCTTTTGACACCATTACTCAATCCCAAACACACCAAACTCGACCCAAATCATCCAAGTAATGTTGCCTAATCAACAACACATTAATTTCACCTCTAATAATTGAAATTTACTCACTTTCAACATCAATTAACATGATACTTATCTATTACAACTACCCGACACAAGATGGGACTCTATTAGGTAGGATAGTGGGCTTAGTCAGCCCAACATAGGTTGTCTACCAAAAAGGGGAAGTTCCCGTGATTTAAGGTTTATGGATATCCTACCCTAAGACGAGAGGGTTGGGCTTAGAATAAGACCCATTGGTGGATAAGATCACATCTTCATAACAAAAGGTGTACATATTCGGCCTCACTTAAGGTAATGGGCCAAACCTAACGAGTTCAAACATTATCGCTTCCAAAACTCATTTTTCACATAACAACTCATACCTAAACATAATAACCACAAAAGCAACATGATTCCACCACATACACATACCCAATGTCACAACAAAGAGATAGAACATAGATTTAACACCATTCATCAACAACTTCATGATTTTCATTGAATTAAGCTAAAAACTCATAATCACCAACTTATCACAACCAAACAAAGATTTTCATGCAACAACAACATGTTTTCATCACTTTTTACATAGTCAAAATAACCACAATAAAAGAAGCACGAAATTCAGCTTAATTCAACAATAATTTCATGAAAATGCAAGAACAAACATGACCCCAAAACCATACAATTTCTCATACGTTCTAGATGGTGAAAATAACATTCTGTCTTACCTTTCAATCCAATTAAGCTAGCCTCCTAAGCCTTAATCTACCTCTTCACTTTAGTCCTCCAAGATTCATCTTCTTTTTCTTCTTTAGATCTCTCTATTCTTACTTGCTCAATTCTCTCTCTTTCCTCTATTTGTAAAACTTACCAAATGATTTCACAACCGTAATTAGTGACTAATGCTAGTCTTATATATCCACACCAATTGGGTTTGGTTTACTTAACTCCTATTGGGCTTAATCATTATTCTTACTTATAAAAATAACACTACTCATTTTACGACACTTAAATCTCCTTTTTACTATTTACTTCTATTCTATTATTCCTTAAAGTTACTACTAACTCCACTGATTATCTTCCACTTCTAAATTACTAAAATACCATTCACTACCAAATTACCAAAATACACTTAATCCCTCTATCTCTAATAAAACCAACTATTCCAACCATTCAAACAAGTAAATAAATAATAATATCCTAAAAGTCGAGATGTTACATAGGTCACTTGGCAGCGTCCATAACGAGGCTGTCTGAAATATAATGTCGATGCCTCATGTTGAGATCAGTTGAAAAGAATATGTATTGACATATATATCCGTAATGATGAAGGTACCTTTACATTGGCTAAAACAAACACACACACACACACACTCTCTCTCTCTCTATCTATGTATCTATCTCCCTCCCTCCCTCCCTCTCTCTCCTTACGATGGTTAAGTGACATGCAATTTGACAATGACGATTTTTTCTTGGATTCGAAGATTATAATAGACGCCTTCCACCATTGCCATGTTGATGTTACAAAATTTGGACAAACGATTTCAACATGTCATAGTCTCTTCAATACACACTTCTCAAACTCTAAGGTTGAGTTCAACAAACGACAAACAAATGAAATATCTCACACCCTTGTTGGGGGTTGCCGCATTAACTGCTGGTCTCAATATTTATTATCATGTGTATTGTTGTATAGACTCTTTTATTATTAATGAAATGATATCAACATACTCATTCCTTCACACTGTGTTTGGTAGAGGAGAAATAAGAAAGAGAGAAAGAGGGGGTAGAGAAGTTGGGGAGAGATAGCCAATCTCTTGTGTTTGGTTAAGAAGAGAGACTAGGAAGAGATACAATATTAGGTGGGACCCATGCCTTTTGCATTTCTCTCTGCATGTGCGAAGAAATGGTGTGGAGCTGCAAATTTTGTCTTCTTTTCCATATTTCTCCTTGGTTTTGATCATATGCACCAGCTACTATTTATTTATTTATCAATTTTTTTTGAAGGATTTATTTATTTATCAATTATGTTTCAAGATTTTTCTTGGTGTAGCTGGTCGAGACCCAAGTCGAGCAGGAAACTAAAACGCAACTTTATCCCTCTCCGTATTTGATCCCTCTTTTATTATATATAATAAAATTAAACAAATGAAATTCACCGCTTAGCTTATGAATTGATTTAATTAACCAAAATAAAATATTTTAAATAATTAATTAAGAAAATAAGTTAACTAATTTATATGTAAGAAATTAATTATTTTTATATTATTTTTTTACATTATTTTTATATGAAGTTAAATTCAAATAAAATAAATTTGTATATCAACTTTTTTGTATAAGGATATTTCAGTCATTTCAAAAATTAATCACACTTCTTTCTCCTCTATTTCTCTCCTGTACCAAACACTACGTGAAATCTACTATATTTCTCATCAACTTCTCTCTTTCCATACTCTCTCTCACCTCTTTCTCTCTTCTCATTTTCTTCTCACAACCAAACACACCCTCAAAGAAAAAGTAAAAATACACTTTTTTTATATTAAAATTGAATAAAATTAAGGATAAAACTTAGAAACAGTTTTTATGTTCTGTTCAAACTGTTTACCAATATTATTGTGACAAGTGGATTAATTAGCCTACGTACGTCATATCCATTAATCCATTGTCAAGTAATCTCTGTTAGATCTCTTTTGCCTCCGTTAATCCAAACAACTCCCAAAAACAATTTTACCTTGCACAACCACCTCTGACATGATTCAATTGACGCTTCTAAAATCACCACAAACCAACTGTTTTGTTGGAATCGCCACCTAAACCAATTGTCGTGCCAGAATCTTTGCTCTGTCACCGGTGAGCATGGTTTGTTTCTCTAGTGCTATATCAAAATTACAAGATATTTAATTTTTTAGGGTGTTGTTGACGAGTGAGGCACTCCTTAAGGATCCCAAATTTAGAAAATATTCCTCAAAAAAGTTAAATGTTACAAATTCAAATGCACTGATCACACAGATTTTCATAAAAACTTGCTATTAAAGGTGCTTAAAGAGTGTCTCCTCGTTAACATTTTCCAATTTTTTTTTTAATTGTAGTTGGATGAGGAATTTTTTTTTTAATTGAGCAAGTTAAAAGGAAAATTTAACTATTAAAATTCATTTAAACCTACTATCAAAAAAATTGTCATAACTTACTGAACATGCATCGTTTTTGAATGAGACTTGAACCATTGAAAAATAGACAAAATTTAACACGAGATAGGTTCTTGAATGGCTTGATTTATTTAGTTATGTTATTACTTCGGAAATTGAGTTATAAATTTCTGTTTGTGCTGTAAAATTTGCACTAATTTATGATGTAAAGTTCATGATATAATTTTGGTATGATGCTCGAATTGGACTGACAAAGAACTTTATTAAGAATAAGGAAGCTTGAAAGGAGACAAGAAGCTTTGAAGGAAGGCTGGAAACATGAAACAACATATAAGATTTTTGGAGATTCAGTGATTTGGGGATTTTGGCATTAAGTGGAAGCTACAATGAGGTGGGTTTCTAGTAAGATATTGATTTACTTAGCCATATTCTTGAAATTATGAGTAGAAATAGTTTTATGTACATGCATAACAAATTATACATGTTAAGGATATTTAGAGTTAATTGGAAATTATATGAGAATAATTGGACTAGGAACTTTTCATGAGAAGTATCATTTTATGGCATTGAATGTAACTTGAACCAAATGTTCGAACTGAATTTCCCTAAATATATGAGTATTATTGACAAAAAAAATGTTAAGATAATCTCTTCTTAAAACTATTTCTAACATTTACTCTCTTATTTGATGAAACTTGCGTGGTTCTGAACACTTTATGTGACCCATTTTCAAAGTATGAAATTCATGAATTTCACTTGATAAAAAAATAAGTGTTAAAAAGAGATTGTTTACAGCACTCTTTGTAAGACAAATTACTACTTAAAATTTAAAGGAAACTTGATTATAAATTAATTATTGAGAATGATATTCCATAAGAATGCCCTAGAATTTAATTAAAATGGCTACCACCCTAAAAGTGAGGTTTTTTTTTCTTTTTTCAAGTAGCATTGTTGGATTTGTATGTATTTTATCTGATAAATGAAAGAATGTTGGAAATGAGAATGAAACATTTCAAGTGACATGAGAATCCATTGAAATCTCCATCATTCATTTGAAAGGAGAGAGAAAGATAATTTAGATAAAAATGAGTTTTTTTTTTTTGTAAGTAGCATTGTGGAACTTGTATGCATTTTATCCGATAAATGAGTGAATGTTGCAAATGAGAATGAATCATCTCATATGACATGAGAATCCTTTGAAATCTCCATCATTTATTTGAAAGGATAGAGAAAAATAATTTAGATAATAGTGAGTTTTTTTTTTGTCAAATAATATAGTGGTCAGAAATTCACATCTTAAACCTTCAAAGAAGAAATTCACCTCTTAAGTGAATAAATGAAGTGTTTGGAATTGGAGTTCTTACTTCTACATTATTATGCAATGTAATATCAACTGAGTTAAGTTCACGAAGACAAATAAAATGAGTTTTTAATGATGTAGATTATGAAATCATTTAAAAAGTGTATCAAAATAAATGTTGCTAGCATTATTCGTCACAAAAATCTTAACGACTACGTGCACTTTCAAACAACATATATTGTTCTGTTGACTAGATTAAAGTTATGTTAACACAAATCCAAACACTTGGACCAATTCTTTATAATTCATATACTCAAAAAGAAATGTCTTATTGTTCTCAATAGAAATTGTTGCCTTTAATAAGAGGTTTTTAAATTTTTTTTAGGGAATCCTTTAATAAGAGATGTTTCAAATTATTCTATGAGTGACACCCTAAGCTTATGTAAATCTGAATCTTATGATATATTATCCAATGTTTGGTTATTTTGTTTTGTTCATGGATGCATGAATATACATTATTTAATCCATTGATTGCTTTAATTTTCACCCCTAAGGTGAACAAAGGAATGCATTTGTTTAATAATTTCATACTTCTGTTGTATTTATAAGAGAATCCACACCATCATGGACACATCATGTCCACTTAGATAATAGATACCCACATCTACAACATCATAGATTTAGTCTATTCTTTGTCGATTTGGATCATTCTTATTGCTTCTGTATAAAGGTAATAGCCACTGGGATCCATATTTCCTCCCATAACTCCACCAATAGATAATAAACACTGACATAATTACACCAAGGGGTATAGCCCATCTGTTTAATCAACAAAAAAAAATCATGTCAAATAAATAGTAAGCATGAATAAGATAGGGCAAATAGTCATTCTCGTCCCTGAATGTATAACTAGTAGTCATAATAGTCCTTTAAAATAGCGAAATTGTAAAGTAGTTCATGATTGTGCACTCCACAAGTCAAAATAGTCCTTGGCGGAGTCAAAATAGATAAACAATAAGACTATTTCGGAGTAAGCAGTTAAAAACTATTCCAAATAGTCGAAGACTATTTTCACTAACAGAGTTATATAAAGAAAAAATATGGCAACAAATTATATATTGAGAAATTTTACTAAGCATGAACATGAATAATCTGGATAGAAATTAAATTACCTGTCAATATCCAAGATTGGGTTGTAAACAAGAGTTTCCCAAGTTGCAACTATAAACTGCCAAGCTGAATTGTAGTAAAGTGACTCTACTGACCAAAACATCTTAGTGTAGGTCTCCAAAAATATAAAGAGTATCCATGCTCCAATTTCAATCAAAATGAACTTTATAATAAAGCGTCCAATCACAACCATAATCAAGGAGAACACCACCAACCAATTGAAAAGCCTTTGGTTGTACTCCTTTATAAATTGAGACCTAGACTTCCCTAACATCTGCAGAATTCATATCCATTTGTTACCAAGCCATATTAATTTATCTGTAAACTAGCATAGTTTATTTATTTCATAGTTCATGGAGAATTGAAACAGTTCAAATGTTCATAATATATGTTATTGCATCGGACCTTATTCATCCGTGTCGCATAATTTGTCTTCGAAGGTCCAATGCATTCACGATCAAAACTATGATTGCATTGCAAGAAACCTGCATTAAATTTTGCCAAGGAAGGAAGTCTGAGAACTTGAAGCTGATCCATTTTGTCCTCACATCTGATGTAGAGTGCCTCACAGAGCTTTGAAGATTGATACTCATTTTGCAAAATAAAATTCTTGTACATCTGCAAGATTTCCCCCAGAAAAATTATTACTAAATCTTGAAATATAATTGATTGAAACTTCCATCAACAAGATGACTATATAAAGGATCTTCCATACTTAAACAATAACCATCAAAATATATTTGATTTGAGGAAATCACTCTCGTAATTTTTGCTAATATATTTTAGGTTCCAAGTGATTTCTCGATTAGCCAATTATATTTTTCAGCTTTCATTTGCTACACTAACATAAACAGCACCTTTTTTATTTCTTCATTCAGCTGCATGGTTGACTTTTTAGCATGGTGATGGCCAAAATGCTCTTGATCAAAAACTTTCATGACATCATTTCTAGACCTATTATGGACCCCTTGCAGATATTCCTCTGGAAGAGGTAGATCCAATGTTGCCATCTTTTCACCGTATAACTTGAGACATCTCTCAATGATACCTTTGTTGAAAACCTCCACAAGAGAACCTGATGATGGAATTTCTCCTTTGTTCAAGGCGTCAAGTATCTACATTTAAAATGTCAAAATCATATTAGTTTATTGGAGATGCACAAAACAATGTCAATGCAAAGTACTAACTAATTCTAATTGGATATTGTTAGCCTCAATTTGACTTTATAACCGTTGATGAAGAGTGAAAAATTAACGGATAAATATAGAAAAGTATTACGAATAAGTAAATTCTACTCTTACCCATAATTATAATTGCAGAACTCAATCAACAAACTAAACACAATAATGTTATATTGTAAATCATGACTGTGACACATCATTTAAATTTAAATCCTTCTTAATGGTTTGGCTGACTCTATTGTATAATAATTATGAGCCAAGGGGAAAATATAAGAATTTTATAAAGGTCCTCTAAGGCTGTTAGTTAAGGAGAGGAATAAGTCTGCAAAACTGTTTAGAAGCTAAGTACCTGCTCCAGGAAAGAGACAAATTCCTTCCCATTTAAAGTCTTCCCTTGTACAATCTTTGGAGAGATTATACGGGTAACAAGCTCTTTCAATTGCTCCCTTCTCGTAACATATAACTGATCGAGTTCAACATCATTCATGTCACAAAGCTTTGTCCTCTGAAGGTGTGGCTGTTGAGATCCAATGATCAGTTTGACTTTGATCAACCAATGCAATGTTTTAACACAAAACAAAGACTACATTCTAACATGGCGAAATTTTCTATCAAAACAGATTATCAGTATGTGAATACAAAGATGGGTGCCATCATGCCAAGAAAGTGGATTAAAGGTGTAAACAAGATTATAGATAACTACTCCATGAAATGACTATTGAATTCAGGCATCAGAAGTAAATCACTTCTTATATTACAATATCATTCCGCATGATAAAAAACAAAAATCAAAGATTGGTTCTCGTAATAATTCACATGCCTTAACCTGTCAACAGTACTTCTCAAAGACATCGCCGAGTTAAGCAATAAACAAGAGGCGACACAATGGGGAAGAAAAAGGTTCGGTGCCAAATTAGAACATGTCTAACACTATAAAGGCTGCTTAATTGTAAACTGTATTGGATTAGTTATTAGTTATCACGAGACATGCAAGCTGGTGCAGGCACTACTGGGATTTCTACGTAACATTTTCTTACCCAAAATTTTGACATCAAGTAAAAATTCAATAGGTTTGTCCTCCTAAAATAGTCAAAAAACTTCTGCTATAACAGCATGAAGAAAACCACCTAGGAAACATATGGCAAGTTGGAAACATCAAACATTGCTATCTCTTGTTTTTGAAATAAATATGATTCTGGTCATGGGATTTGTTACAATAACAGTTAAAAACGATGCACTCTTTCGAAGAAACCAGCCGGTATACTCCATTTTCCTATCATTTCAAATGTAAAACAATTGAACTTGTTCACAACCAAGCTCCCCATAACAGAGTTCCAGATAAAGAAATCCAAAATTAAATTTTAAAGTGTAAGAAATTAAAAAGATCAAATATATGGGACCAACACAAACCTGTGGTAAACTAAAGGCAGTGTTGTTGTTCCCCATCATAGCCAGAGAGTCCCGGATCTGATTAACCTGAAGAAATGAACTTTCAGTATAAATTTTCTGTTCCAGAATAGCAAAAGTTCACTGATAATTGGAAGTTGAACTCCAGAAGAGGAGATACCAAGTCAATATTTTTGTCCCCTGCAGTTAAATAGTATAAGAAAGACCTTATATCAGATCATTTGCTTTAAAAAACATGGAAAATTAGGCAGCGTAAAAGTAAACTTTGTCCAAAGCTGCAAGAAATGTTGCTAACCATTGGTATTGGGGACTCTTTGAAGAGCTTCATTCACCATTTCTTGCACTGATTTCCCTTCTGTAGAGGATTAACATAAATATCTGTTAGAAATCTTATTAGTACTGTTATTATGTTATCATGCAGCAGTTATTATATTAGGCAGTTATTAAATAAACAGTGAAATGGAAAGAAATGTCAGTAGGCAATTAATTGGGACAAGATATTGATTGGGAGAGACCCAAGACTATCGAATTTTGGTACCAGTTTCTTTCAATATCAATATTCAACAAGTTGCAGTGCCCTAGAACTCATCAATGACCGAGGCATTTAAAGGTATGGTCTACTGAAGACTAAAGAACCCCGGAGGGCGGTATGGAATTGAAAGGCAGGCGTGCAGCTTCCTGCTGTATGAACACGACTACACAACTGAGCAAAGTATTTACGAACTTACGCAGAAAATCACGTTGAATGAGCCACAAGAGCTTAGCTGGTTCAAAGGCCACATCATCGCCCTGCAAAATATCCAAATATTCAAACAAAGTCAACCTATCAACAGCAATTTTACGTTAAACTAAGAAAACATAAAGAAATAAAGATTAGACCAATGGAGACAATATTCAGGCCTTTGGCTTACCTTCACTCTGTTCAACATATGGCAGTTGCAAATTTACGATATATGCAAAAGAAATACACAAGTCAGTAACCATATGTATCCCTAAAACAAAGAGGTTTCACAAAGCAATTTTAAAAGACCGATACAAAAATTGATAATGTCGAAAAGATTAACAAATCCATCCAGCAGAAGCAAACCTCCCATAAAATTCTTCAGCAAGCTCGACCGCAAAAGAGAGTCGAGAGATGTCAGCTTCTCGTATCTAACACACAAAAATGAGGACACCAAGATTATTCATCCCAAATCAAGTAATTCAAAGTCGATACCAGCAGTCCTCCACATGCAGTCAAGTTTCATGAAAAGAAAACCAATTTGTGCTCAGGTGAATTGAAAGCCTAAAACTAATCCATCATAATTTGTGCCCAGTTATTTAGGGTTTTGGGACAACTGTAGGGTTTTCTTCTCTCCATATCACACCACAGTAACTTGTTTGCTTCCCGTGATTGGAAATTCGAGTAAATATATTAAAAGGCCTATCACCCTAACAGCAACTAATGCTGCACATCATGGACTACATAACATACTAAAATCAGTCATCAAAATATCACTCATGAGAAACTTTTTCCACATTTTTCTATGTTCTTGTGTTAGACTAGTTATTGACCGAGCACAGTTTATATTCGCATGGACCAATGTATACATGTCATATGAAGCCAGAAACCAACATTATACTCAACAATGAAACATAAACTGTGTTTCTACATTACTCAAAATGAAGGCCTAACATTGCAACAAGATAAACACCGGCAATGAACATGAAAATTAGGGGAGGAAGACATTATCTAACCGTCTCAGGCAAGTTATATACAAGCACAGAACTCATGACAGTTGCAAGAGCGAATATCCTGCGAAAGCAAAAGAAAGGAAAGGTCAACTGAAAAATCATACATGATTCAACAAAGAACACAGAATGCACGGTAAGTCAGCAATTACCGATCATCATATACATTGGACTTCCCGACACTTTCAAATCCTTCTGTATCAAGGTAAAGCACAGAAGTTCTTACTCCATTGATATCTAACTCTATAGGAGTTCCCCAAACCCATATCCCTGAAGATATGAACCAAAAGATAATAAAAATTATTACAAAAGATTTATATATAAATTCAAATATACATATTCATGACAAAAATGCCAATTTTCATCCACCTTTTGTCTTGACATCACGCATGTGCCCGACACCAAATCCTAACAAAAAAAACATTTCAACGTAAATCATTTAAAATTATCAAATACTGATATACAACAAAAAAAACAGAGAGAAATCCCTAAAATGCATGTTGAGTGTATATTCTAGTAGCAATAAAAATGCACCTTCATAACAAGAAAGAGATAGAAGTTGATTAAGCAAAAAAGATTTTCCAGAACGATGCGGCCCAATCACCTGATAGAAACAACCATAAACCAATGTTAAGCAAAAGTTATAGACAATGCATGCTTTAAAGTTACAGTCAAACATACTGCAACAGAGGCAATGGGGTTTGTTATTCTCTCAATAGCCTCCAAACCTTCTTTTGAAAGACGGAGTTTTGTATGACCAGGATCCGGTTCTACAATGGGAAAACTGTACAAAACAGAAACAGGACAAGAACAAGCGAAAATCAATCGACTTGAAACCAAAAAATATCACTTTCCTCTAAATATCTCTAAATAGTTTGTCCTCTAATTTTCATTGGTCTCACTTTACCTCTCAATACTTGAATATCCTATTCCTTCTAGTCTACTATTCTTTAGTGCTTTGCTGCTTTTACAAGTCATCTCAATGCATACCAAAACCATCTAACAAGATGTTTTAGAGTATTTTCTATTGCGAATAACCCAAATTTTCTTTATAACCAAAACCATCCATGGTAACATTGTCATCTTAACAATAGTAAATATAGTTTCTTGTTATTAAGATAAGTTACTCACTTCAAAATGTTGTGTGGTTGTGACCATATTTAAGTCTATAATTTCGCTTGTGAACTATAATATTAATATTCAACAGATTAGACTATAAAGGGAAACACTCAGCCAACAAATCCAAGTATGTATAGCAAGTTAGCGACATATCTCCCTCGCTATTACCAAAAAATCATCCCATCGCCACCACACACACACACCCCACCACCCCCCCATTTTGTATTGATACCACATTACCGATTTAATTTCCCGTTTTTACAGAGTGAACAAATATTATGACGAAATGCAGTTACAGCCGCAACAAAATACCGTTACGGATGTAAAAAATGTCCTTCATGACAATAGACATAGAATCCGAATATTTTTTCAACTGAGATAGATGAAAATCATATTTTTAGTACATTGTTATCTCCTTATTTAGTTTAGAACTCCAGGTCTATATCTAGTTTAAGTTATTTACATAACTATCATTATTTAAGAGTTGTGCATTGTTGTGATTAATTCACACCACGACAACCGCAATTCGTAATGCAACATCGTAACAGCCGAAATCGCAAAATCTTATACACGACCTTGGCCACGACCGTTATTTAAAACCTTGCGTATAACCCAGTTTTACACAAATGTTCGGTAACAATACAGGCTCTGATTGACAAGACAAAATTTTTAGCTGATAGTGGATAGCTAATAAGTTCATATGACCAAAATAGAAATGTTTTATCACAATTTTATCTCACGGGCTTATAGCTTTGATAAACTACTAAAATAGCTTATAGCTTATCATTTTTCCTCTAAATTTTACTCTTGTTATCTTAGTTGGAAAAAATTAAATATCAATTACATGCATCTTTTTTATGTCATATCAACCGGTTCAAGTGCTAATTTTTTCAAACACTACAAATTCAATCAATTGTTTTATCCACCGTCAACTATTCCCTATTTTTTTACCAAACCAAGTCATGGTATTTTACATTATTTTACCCGTATTTTATAAAATGTTGACACAAAGTATGTTTATGTGACAATATTATAAATTGTCATTTGGATATCGGTGTAAAATTAATCTGCACTGACCAGCGGCGAAGCTAGCAAAAAATTTATGCAGGGGCCAACTAAAAAGAAAAAATAAAATAAATTTGTTTTGAAGGAAAAAAAAAAGTTTTAAAACCAACATACTAAATTTAAGGATAAAATATGTTTTTAGTCCTATAAATTATAATTTTTAAGGTTTACTCCTTAAAAAATTTATTCAATTTTTGTCTTGATTTTTTAAAATTCTACAAAACAAAGTGTTTTTAGTTTTGGATTTAATCTATATAACAAAAAAATTAAGGACTAAAATTTAAAAATTACTAGTGCTGTAGAGACTAAAAACAAAATAATCCAAAAATTAGTCAATACATCAAAGTTAGCTTATAGCAACAACAAATAATAAAATTTGAAAATAGTTATTTAGAAAAGTTGGACAAAATGCGTTTTACGAAGCCAATTTTATCCATAATTGATTGTTTACAAAATAGATTAATAATGTTTTTTCCAATGTAAACAAATAGGTTATTTACAAGAAACTCATTACCCATTTAATATGTTTACGACTATTGTCTTGATAATTTTTATTGTTGAAAAAGTTTTCTCTATAGTTGTTATTGAGACCGAAAGTTCCAAACCAATCCAAATGAATCTATCAACCATGTAGTAATTTTTTAACTTTCTTATCTATGCTAATTTTCGGCAACTGAACTTATTTGGGGTAACTCAATGTTTATTATTTAGAATAGTTGATTATAAATACATACCTACCGACTCAAGAATAATATTGTTGTTGGGGTAGCCAAGGCTACCCCTTCCACATGAAGGGCTACGCCCCTGGCACAGACGGTGTATTAAACTCAATCACTCAGATATAAAATGGCATAAAAAGAATAGTAGTGGAAATGCAAGAAAAACTTGATGATGGCAGGCATATATCGTGCATGCATAGTAAGAAAATGAAAGAAATGAAGGAAGCGGTAACACTCACGGTTGGTGGAAATTGTGGTGGATGGAGAAGGAAGGAGTTGAAGAGAGGGATATGATGAGTAGAAAAAGCAGCATCATATTGGGATTATGGTTGAATAAAAGTTGAAGAAACAAACCATATTATTCATAATGATCATAATGGATGATGAAGAAGAAGAAGAGGAAAAGGTAAGAATATTGGGAAATGAAGGAAAACCTCAAGAGCGGTGTAAGTTAAGAATCATGGAGAAGGAAGAAGAAAACTTGGAAATGGAAGACGTTAGTTTTGTGCTTTTGGCTCATGCTTTTGTTGCACGATTGCATACAATACATGGTCATAATAACCCACTTGGATTGTTCCGATGGTATTCACTTGGCCTGAGAGTGTATTTCTTTTGAAAGTTTCGTGTATCATTCTCTCTCGTATCAATTTAGATGGATTAATTTACCTTCTTAAAAAAATACATAGTCATATAGGTCATATTAACTTCCACTAGGATACAAGTTAAAAGAGAAAAAAAGATGGGTCATACTACTTGTTCTCCGAAAACACAAATTAAAAAAAAAATTATATTAACAATATAAATGATTAAACTTTTAAAATATTGAATACATAATTTTCAATATTATATTTCTAAGTTTCTTAATAGGTGTCTCTAAGCATATAAGTTAATATCACCAAAAAAAAAATTAGTGATTAGTGAATCCTGGCATATTTGGGATCTTTGATCGTCTTAAAAATGACAACCATTTTGTTCGTTTGTTTCTTTCAACAACAAGATGGGCAATTTCCTCAAATATACTTTTTATCAACTCAGCAATTTAAATAAATTTGGATATATTTTTAGCTTGCTTGAATTCAATCTTTTCAACTTGTTTTGATTTTTCTTTTTACTGTATGTTTGATTTTTTTTTTGAGCAATTGAATATTATTTTTATGAGTTATGAATTGTAATTGTTATTTAGATGTTACTTTGATAGATTTACTATGTATTATACATTTTTAAATTGTTCAGTAAGAATTTTTTTCAACAAAGATGTGGAAAATTAGATTTTATCCAACAATGTCGACTTTTTTAAACATAAAAGATTAATTTAATCAAATTTTGGCGTATAAAATAGTTGAAGATGATACGTATAAAATAGTTGAATAATATTGAAGATATGTGCTCCAAATTGGCGTGATAACAAAAGTCGGTAGCATACTAAAACTTGAGATTGAATTAAGGGGATGGAGGAGTTCCTCTCGAAAAAAAAACTTTAAGCGGTTGTGTTATTGTAACACATGAAAATTGACACCATATATGTCTTAATAGGGAATTGATCCAAACTTTTATTGCAAATAGATTAGATCAATTAGACAAGAGCCACTGGTCACTCAACAAACTATATCATAACACATAAGTCAGTAGCTAAGTGCAATTAAAATTTAAAGGCTTAATAGCAGTTTTATCCCCTATGTTTTAAGAAATTGCGATTTTGGCCGCATAACAAAATAAAATATAAAACTGTCCTCTAAATATGGGCTCTTTTGCAGTTTTGGCCCTCAGATCAATTTTCATCAAGTCAATGCACACGTGGACGCCACGTGTGTATTTTTTTAAAAAATTAAAAATAATAATTTTTTAATTAAAAAATTAAAAAGTTACACACGTGGCATCCACGTCAGCTTTGACTTGGTCAAAATTGGTCTGGGGAACTGTTCTTAAGCCTTATTTTTTTTAATTAAAAAAAAATATTTTTTAATTAAAAAATATTTTTTTTTAATAATTAAAAAATAAAATAATTACACACGTGGCGTCCATGTCAGCTTTGACTTGGTCAAAATTGGTCTGGAGGACCAAAACTGCAAAAGGAACAATACTTAGGGGACGGTTTTGTATTTTATTTTTGTTAGGGGACCAAAACTGCTATTGCCAAATTTAAAATAGATCAAACAAGTTATGCTAATAGCCTAAAAGTAAATTAAAATTTATGAGAAATTCGTGGGACTGCGAATAGTGTCAACCATTCAAATTTCTAATATTCTAAATCAAAGTTTGTTTAAGTCACATATTGCAAAAGTAATGAAAATATATGATAGAAAAGTTACGAAGGACTCTTAACTTAGTTATTAGGGACATTGCATATTATACGTAGGGGTTGGAGTTCGAACCTCAGACACCCCACTTCTTCACATTTAAAACGTATGAGCTTAAGCCACTAGATAATGGACCCAAAAAAAATTATGACGGGATTAGTGATCCTTAAATATTAATTCAATGTATTATCTTGATTGATAATATACTTTCTGAATTTCAATTTTGTTTTCGTATGTTTCTCATCGTATGTTTCAATGTATGGCAAACAACGCGAGATCCATTTTACCAATTAACTTATGATGTCTCGTTTAGTTAATTATTCAATGAAATTGTAATGAGACAGTGTATGTGATTGTAAACATAACAATATGTTTAACAACTAGCAGTTTAGCATTCACAAATGAATTTATTTTAGATAAGTTAGAAAATAAAATTGACGTCACGCACTTTCTAAATCAAAATATCATTTTTGGATTGAACGTCGAAAAAAGCATTAACAGAAATAAAACATCAACACAACGAAAGATAGATCATACATAACCACCATCAAGAGTGTATATTGAAATCCTAGCTAACTTAACCTAATCCCAACACAAGAGAGAGAAATTAGTTACCCCATAGCTTGAATAACTAACACAAAAGAGATGAAGTGAGGAAGAGAGTCATCCAAAGCCTGAACCCAAGCTCCCAATACTATCTAATGGTGAAGATAGACCTCTCTTTGTGTTTCTATCCCAAAAACGAGTTTATAAAGTGTAGGATTATTGGTGAGTGATATAACCTATCTGCAATCAGGTGGGTTAGAGTTGCATTTGGGAACAAATATAGCCAATCCTGGGTTGCCATAGCTCAATCAATTCTTTCCTTCGTTCTCCCGTTGACATCTCGGCCTTTGCTCCATGTGAATTGGTATCCCGTCATCGGTATATCCACCAAAGTACAATCTATAACTGCTTTCCAAAAGCCTCTGATTCTCCATGGTGGATGTTCAATTTGACTTCATTTGTCTTCGTTAGAAAGAATGTCATTGAAATCCCCCATAATGCACCATGGTAGAGTATTGTCTTGAGCTAAAGTTCTCAAGAAGTCCCATGTTTCCTTCCTTCTTTCTATTTCAAGGTATCCATAATAACCTGTAAAGTGCCACAATTGATGTTGTTGAAGCGCCACTTCCATGATAATGAAATTTACCGAGAAATATATCAAATTGCAATCAAATGGTGACTTCCAAAGACAAGCTAAACCTCTGCTTCTTCGAATACTATCAACTGCAAAAGCACCATCAAAACCAATTCAAACATGAATTTCCTCTATTTTATTTGAATGTACAATTGTTTCGCACAAGAATAAAACAAACGGCTTGAACTTCCGGACGAGGTCTCGGATTGTTGGAACTGCACTCAGGTTAATTCTCTCGCCAGGGATGATATTGCCATTCTTCCCAAATTTTCTATCATGTCTCAGTCTATAGAACTTTATAAACCAAACTATATATGTATGTGTGTGTCTCATACAACACAAAAAGCGTTAGAGGTGTTCACGGGTTGGATTTGGTTAGTTTTGACCAAATCTGTTACCCGGACTGATCAAACCTAATTGGTATTGGTATAGGTTGGGAAAAAAACTCGCATTTTTTATGTCAAACTCAAACCGGCACAACCCAATATTGAGTGGACGGTTCGACGGGTCTAAACATACTTTTAAAAAAAATCCAAAAAAGTATACATTAAAATGACACTATATTTCATGAAAGTTCTAACATTTAAATCAAATTTTAGTATTTAAAGTGTTAACGCTTAAATTTACTTGAAACACTTTAAGATTAATGTATAAAAGCCTCAAAATATATTACTCTCTCCGTCCCATAATAACTGAGCCATTTGCAAAAAAATATTGTCCTAGAAAAATTGATCCATTTCGCTTTTCAATACAATATTAATTACTTTTTTTCTTCCAATTATAATACTAATTAATACTATTTTCATCACTCCCAATTCAATATATTCTACTCTGCATTTATGATAAAGAAGAATGCACCAATAGTTGATAAGGACACTCAAAACCATTTTTCTCTCTCTTTCACTTATACACTTTTTCTTAATAAGTGGAAAATGAGTCAAAGGCTCACTTAAAATGGGACAAAGGGAGTATAAAATAAGAAATTTAACAACTTTTTTGAACGAGTTGAATTTGCGGGTTTGAAATCATAAACCTATTACCCGAATCAAACTACTTTGGGTTTGAATAGGTTGGTTTAAGTTGGATCCAAACTTGAACGAGTTCGAGTAAAATGCGGGTTATTTTTGGTTAGGTGACCAAGTTGATTGGGTCACCCGAATCTGTGAACATCCATAAAAAGCAAACTCCCACCCCCATTCTGTTGATGCTCTTCCATCAGATCCAATACCAATTAAACCACAAAGTTTTGGTTGAATATCTCAAGCACCAAATAGATATTCACCAGGCATATATGATTTCTCACGTACTTCTCTCATTGTGTCACTATCTAGTATATATTCCCTCTGTTCCTAATTCCTATATATAAGCATCCATTTGACTAAAAATTTGTTCAAAATAAAAACCACTTTTCAAATTACTAGATGCATTTATTATTATATTTTTTCCTAAACATACCTCTAATTAATACTACTAACTTATCTTGAAAGTCAAATTTAATAGACATACTTCCTCTGTCTCACGATATTAGTCGTTTAAGGTTTGTGAAGATTATTAAGGAAATAATTAACTGTGTTGATTTCAATGGTAAAATTAGTATCATTTACTAAAACACCCTTATTAATTGTACTAGTGAAGTAGTTAAGTTGGATGAAATTCAATAAGCAAGTGTATAATAGTGGAAAAATAATAATAAATGTTGCATTGGTATTGTAAAGTAATAATTATTTTGAGGAAAAAAAAATGTTAAAGAGACAATAATTGTGAGACAGAGGGAGTACAAACAAAGGATAGTTTGATAATACTAACACACAAAATAGACAAATTAATTGCACTAACATTTTTTTTTACGAAATGTGAAGAAAAAAAACAAAGGGGCTTGTATACAGGGACACAGGCAATATATTCCTACATGTTACTCAGACACCGTTAAATATATGTTTTTAGATTTTTTTACAAAATATATGTTTTTAGATAAAAGCAATGAATGGGGAGCTTTTGGCTCGTCAAAAAGAAAATTGTTGTATACACATTTGCTTAGGCTGAAAAATACATGTAAATTACTCAAATGTCCCTCGGTAGTTAAATGCCAAATTATGGAACCAGCTGCAGTTAACTACCGAGGAAAACTTCGGCAGTAAACTACCAAGGAAAACTTCGGCAGTTAATTGCCGAGGAAACTTCAAACCTGTTTTTTTTTTGACAAAAACCATAAATTGTCATTATTAATATATATTTATTTTGAATGTTTCAATCATTATTTTGGTACGTTTCAAACAATTGCAGTATTATACTTATGCATATATATCTTAATAAGAATAGCATTTCAATGAGTGTAAAAATTAAGCATTTGAATATTGTTTTGCACATTACTTAAATAAAAATAATTAAAAAAAAATCGTTAGAATAATTGTGCGCAACGATTTTTTTTTAAGGTATAGTATGTTGTTATATTTTCTACATTAAAATAATTGTGCACAACGATTTTTTATTTATTTAAGTAATTTGCAAAATAATATTTAAATGTTTAATTTTTACACTCATTGAAATATTTTTTGAGGACTTAAATGCTCTTTATTTTTTTGGTCAATATTTAAATGATATTCTTATTAAGATATATATGCATAAATATAATACTGCAATTTTTTGAAACGTACCAAAATAATGATTGAAACATTCAAAATCAATAAATATTAATAATGACAATTTATGATTTTTATCAAAAAAAAAAAAGTCTGATGTTTCCTCGGCAGTTAACTGTTGAAGTTTTGCTCAGTAGTTAACTGTAGTGTGCCAAAGTTTTCCTCGGTAGTTAACAGCAGCCGGTTTCATAATTCGGCAGTTAACTGCCGAGAGGCATTTAAGTAATTTACATGTGTTTTTCAGCCTAAGCAAATGTGTATACAACAATTTTCTCAAAAGAATTTCACATGAGATATTGTCTATTGCCCGCTTGATGTCAAACTCATAGGTTACAAATGGGTTTATTCTATGAAATAAAATTTTGATGGGTCCCTCAACTATACACAACTCGATTGGTTGTGTTAAGAAACAACATAAATATAAAATTGATTATGATGAGACTGTAGTTTTTGGATTTTTAAACTGTTGTATTTGGATTTCTAAATTCTATTATTTTTCAAGTCGCTCTCTTTAAGACGTTTCGTGGCACTGTCCAAAGTTATGCAGGACAGACTATCAACCACGCCACCTCCAGGATAAAACAAGCTCAGTTACAACTATTCGATTAACTACCGCACTGCAGAAAACCGTTCGAGAATTACACTTTCAATATGGTACCAAGACCATTCTTTTAATACTGAAACCAATTTAATATGGTACTGTTACCACTCTATTATGGTGCCGAGACCACTCAAATATGGTGTTACCACCATTCTAATTATTAATCTCTCCAACTATGATACTATGACCACTCAAATATGGTTTTACATCATTCTAACGTCTAACTTCTTCAAGAGTCGAAGAAGAATATATTTTAAGATCATTCATAATTTTGAAGAGACATTATACCAAAAAAGGGACTATGATCATAAATTATTAGTTATTCCGAAGTACATAAAAATATCGAAGGGACTATGAACTGAAGACCATTCTTAATTTCGAAGGGACATTAAACCGAAAAGGGACTATGGTCTTAAGAACACTCTTAATTCCGAAGAGACAGAAAAAGGAGATGAAGAGAAGAAAGACTCATCAACACAAGTCAAGAAAAGGAGAAGAGAGAAAGAGTTCCCGACAACTCAATGAAACTCTTTGGTGTATTTTTTGAACTAGGTGAGCTCTCCTTTTATATGGAGAGTTTGTAACTAATTTGGAGAAACTTAAGAATTAAGTAAACTTAAAAATTAAGCAACCCACAGATCAGCTCAAATAACAAACTAATCGGATAAGTTCAAAAAGAAACAAACCCACAAGATTAGCTGAAACAAACCAATGAAGGAAAGATAGAAAATTCAGTTGGATTCTCAATCTTATAATAACCTAAAATTATGGGAAATGATACAGTATAAACTCTATAAATTAATAATGTCAGGATCGGAGAAATTTATTAATTTAGAGAGTTATTAATTTATCGATAAATTAATAATTATTAATTTAAAGAGTTTTTAAGTAATTATACAGTACATACCAAACAAAAAGACAAATTAGTCTATGCCTCTTAGAATTACGTTGCAGCGAACCTTGGGACTCAACGTAAATTAGTAATTACTGTGTTCATATGCATTGGAAAAATACAATACAAAAATACAACACCTGAGCTATTGGATGCAATAAGAAAAGTTAGAGATGAGCTCCAAACAGACTTGAACTTTAAAGGAAAACAGACAACTATT
>Ga0315914_1000638_pt1 | contig 46536 bp, 29 predicted proteins | sample MpolenodulesMG_FD_203920 | JGI IMG/M metagenome (GOLD analysis project Ga0315914, IMG submission 203920) | Medicago polymorpha root nodule microbial communities from Los Angeles, California, United States - elongated nodules | ecosystem: Host-associated > Plants > Roots > Nodule | place: USA...
CTCGGTCAACGCTGACGTGGCACTTCAAAGCAATGCACACGTGGCGGCTTTGAAGTGTTACGTCAGCGTTGACCGAGTCAAAATTGGTCTAGGGAGCCAAAACTGTCAAAGATCCAACACATAGGGGGCTATTTTGTATTTTAATTAGTTAAAATGCCAAAATCGCAACTTCTTAAAACATAGGGGGTCAAAAGTGCAATTAAGCCAAAATTAAAAGATGGGAACCAAAATTGCAATTAAACGTACCTAAAAAACCAATCCATGTACATAATTTGTTCAAAAGCACTACTCTCTTTCACAAAAACCCAATTCGTTAAAAAAAAAAAAAAACCAATTCCAGTTATAAAAAAAAAAAAAAAAACAGAAACCCAATACGTTCAAACGCACAAAAACCCAATCCCAGTAATCCTCCCTAAATCGATCCCTCCCTCTCGGTTTTGTAAAATCGTTCTCTCCGTCGCATATTTCACTTCATCATCAGCTTCGTTCCGTGATAAACTTTATCTTGCAATTTGAGGTTTGTGGTTTCCTTTCTTTCTCAGCTTCATTCCTTGATCTTTGTTAACTTGTTGTTATTTGGTGAAATTTTTTATTTTGATGAAATGGGTTTGTTGTAATTTTGATTTTTGGTGAAAGAGTTTGTTGAAAATTTGAGTCTGGTTAGTGGGTTTGTTGAAATTTTTATTTTTGGAGCTGTATGTTTTGGTGTGTTTGCGGCCAGCTGCCGTTATAGGGTCTGGTATTAGGTTTTTTTTTTTCCCTTTGGTTTGGCAGCTCAGTTTGTTTTTCTGGCTTTGGCTGTGATACGGCTACTGTTTGGCTGTGTTGTGTCCGGACTGTTATGTCGTTTTGGCCAGCTTTGGTGTGTAATTTTGTTTTGCCTTTTCCCGCTTCCATCAGTGTATATTAATTTTACACTCACATTCAATATGAATCAACTATTTTTCCACGTCAAACTATAGTGCGGTGTAGTAGAATCAGTGATGGACTCACATTGGCCACCATGTAGGCCAAGACCCTCACTTCATTTCTCATGTATTTGCTTATATATGTCTCATGCATAAATTTGATACCACCTCCGAAAGAAAAAAAAGGCAACATATGTACCATCTCTTGCTCTTTTGTTGTGTTTTTAATTAATGTCTTAATTATTATTGGTAAGAGTCTTACATTTGATGAGATATGGTATGATAATGTGGTTAAGTGTGGACAATCCTCATCTTACAAGTGGTTTTGTAGGGTTGAGTTAGTTCCAACCAAAATTTTAAGATTGTATTATAGTATATCCAAGATCTGTTGGGTTACTTGCTTCCGCTATCGAGCCACTTGGTTCATGCTCCAAATGTTCAGTCCTAAGAGATGTTGAAATGTTAAAGGAAATCAAAAGATTAATTAATTGAGTGATCTGGTTCGTGAGATCATAACATGGCATGTAGTCATTGAGTTCCGGTCGACCTGATCATGTCTTGGTTGAACCCAGCATCTGTTTAACCTAGAAGTAATCATCATTTTAGTCCCTAAACTGTGTAAATGTAATAAGTAATCACTGATTTATATGAAATTCGTCAATTTAGTCCATCATATTAAGATGTTAGGGACTAAATTGAAATATTTTCATATATTTTAATGACTAAATTGACAGATTTCATATAGTTTAGGAACTGCTTACTATGTTTTGTAGTCTAGGGACAAAATTGGAGAGAAAATGATAGGTTAGGGATTGAATTGATGTTTATTCATTTAACCCCGTATATCATTGGGTTTGATAGAGTTTAGGATCTGGTTCAGCCGTTCAGGTTCCACAATTGGCCTGGTCAAAATTTAGGGCCTAGTAGTAGTAAGGGACATGCATAACCCGTCCCAACCTGTCCTACAAACACCCCTACTTTATTCTCAGTTTACCCCCAACATTTCCTTGGTAATCACTTTCTTCTCCATTTATTTGGTTTTTGGGAAAACTTGAAAATTTGAAACAACAAAAAAGAAAATGAATGTTATTTCAACTCACAAATAAAAAATACTTGGTTTTGTAATGCTATTATAGGTTACCCTTTTACTTGTATTTACATAAAATAGTTTTTTCCCCCCTTTTTCAGGTTGGTACCAAAATGCCGGATGTTCATACCCTTGTTAATGAATTTTTGAATCAGCTTAAAAAACGGTAAATTGTTTCTTCATTGGCACTGTTTCAGTTCAATGAATTGTGTATTAGGAACATTTTGTGACTTTTGAGGTTTAAGAACTGATTCTTTTTTTCTTTTTTTGGGTGATTTTCTATGTGTTTGTGAATGTTGTTTTTATTAATGTATTTATTTATTGATTTGGATGCTAGTAAAATTGAAGGTTCTCAGGCCACAGCAAAACAGGCAGCAGAGTTGCTTCGGTCTGTGATTTCACAGCAGAGGTTGCCTCAAACACACCAGGCTACAGCTCTGATTAATGCAGTAAGGGCTGTGGGGGAGAAGCTTATCGCTGCTAACCCTGTTGGTATGCTGAGATGGAATTTTTTACTTTTTTTTATACTACAATTAAGCATTATGTATGGGCTGTGTTCATTGTCTTTATGAAAGTCAAACATGTGTTTTGGGCTTATTGCTGCCTGATTGCCCAAGGCTAGTTTGAATGAATTTCTAACTTGTGGAAACTTTTCAATTAACTATATTTATTATGGTTCTTTCCGTATGATAAAGTGTTTACAAGCTTATAAGTGTTTATGGACAGTTAAATGATAGGAGGCCTTTTATTAGCAATGTGTGTGTGAAATGAGAGGAGGCTTTTTATTAGCAATGTGTATGTGATGAGGAAGGGGGAGAATAGGAGAAACTAATTGAATGTAACAGCCATAACTACCAACTGTTCCAACAGAATGTACTAAATAGACAGAAGGGAGGGGGTTAGAGTTAGTTTTAGGCAGATAATCAGAACAAGGATAGGCCATGCACCATCAAATGATCCCTAAAAAAATGCACTCTCATTCATTGCTCAAGATCGCACTGATCTGATGGATTAATAATAAGTTTCTGCTGTTTTTTCAATCTTTCTCCTCAAATACTTGTTGATCTTATCATTAAATCAGATAATTTTTTAAAAAGTGAGATGCTAAAACTAGTTTCAAATTATGCCAAGCTTGTTTAAAATACTCATGGTTATTGCAATGTATTTTTAATAATTTTTTTGTTCATAAATTTTCATGGAGAAGTTTATCTAAACTATCTCTATGCCTAATTTTACTTTTGTTGAAGGTTAATTTATGGTTGCATCGTCATTCACAATTTTATTCTGTGGGTTCGCTAAGCTATTGCTATAGTGCAACACAGAGGCAATGCTTGAGAGGCCTTCTCCCCCTCAAGAACTTAATTTAATACCGTGTGGACCGTTGATCCACATATCAGATATTAAACTGATATTGTCATGCACTATGGTTTATTGTGATTCGTGGATAATGGAGATTGATTTATCGTTTGCCTATCATAAAATGTTATGTATGCGATTGCAGAGCTTGCTGTGGGAAATATTGTGAGGCGTGTTTTGCACATTATAAGAGAGGAGGATCTTTCCCTTGCCACAGCTGCTATAGATGGTTTGGAGCTATCAGCTGTAAGTGATGATGAAGATGATGTGGAGCGAGATGATTATCCAGTTTTATCTGCTGCTGCTGTTGCAGCTGCTGCAAGAAGCACCTTGCGTCCACCATCATTGCAAACTCTTCTAGAGGATACACCTATTTCAGCTGCCATTCCACACACATCTTCTTCAGGGGGTGATTCTGAAGGGAAAAGTAGATGTGAGTATGGCTCTAGGCTATTAAGATTGAGAGTGTTTTAAAATAACTTTTATAATATTGTTGACCATGTTGTATTTTTCTTTTCTTTTTTGCCTGCTAACTTGATGTGAAGGGAATCATGCTTGTGTATTTACTTGATATCCAGTGGAGAAACTACTATTTTTTCTGTTTCTTATTTAATCTTTTACTTGCCAAAAATCATACTAAGACACAAGTTTTTGTTTTTATTAAAGATAACCTTCTTGCGTACAATTAATGCTTAGATGTAATGTAATACGTTTCCTGTCTTTTTCTAATGACATCAGAATGCTTCAGTGACATTGCTGTATACTTTAATTGTTGATTGTTGTGATTATTGTTTATTATCCATTCATTCTTATTTATGGCGAGACTTTGCACAATGAAATATTCCTGCCTTGCAACTTGGAGGTCATGAGTTCAAATCTTGGACACAGCCTCTTTGCTTGCGGGGGAAAGATTGCATACGTCTACGCTCCCCAAACTGCATTTGGTGGGAGCATTGTACACTGGGCCACCCTTTATTTTATTTTTTCCTTCTAGTGGCATTTGTGGTGAAATTTTTGTTGTTCTGATATTCAATTTCTTCTGTCGTTTAGAGTTTGAGTTTTGTTTTTCTTTGTTTCAGCTGTTGATAAGAGTTCAAGAGGTCGGAAGTTGAAGCATGATGTCATTGAAGCAGTTAATGAACTTATTCAAGACATATCTACTTGCTATGAACAAATAGCTGAGCAAGCAGTAGAGCACATTCATCAAAAGTTGGTTTCACCTTAATCTACTCTAAGATGTGTGTGTTTATCTTTTGCCTGTTTGTTTGAAAACATTTTATACCTGTTCACCATAGGCACGATTGGTCATTGACTCTGAAAGGCTTATATGGATATTTATACATATCTGCACGCCAATTTTTTTAGCCTACCATGTGCCAAAGAGTCATGCTATTTTATTTTGTAGCCAATGCTAAGATCTTTTACTCTGCTCTAAATAGACATTAATAGATTATTCCAAATTCTTCACATATGAATTCTCCACATGGTTGATTGAAAGCTTTAGTTTCTAGAGTGGAGTATTCTATACTATGCCATATGGTGAACATACAACTATTTCTTGATGTGTTAAATTCTTAATCATAAGTGAAACTGTTATTGTTCTTTATAACAATTAGATAAGAAACAATGCCTATGTTAAAAGTCCAGTGCTTTGTTTTTTAGTGTTTTCTACATTATTTTAGCAGTGGGATTGGACTGAAATTATGAAGACTGATAAAACTTTAAGATCCCAAATAATTTTATTTAACCATTTGTATGGTCAAATTTATCAAGCCACACTTTAATGTAAAAGTATGGTTGAGGTATTGTCTTGAATGTAAAACAAAAAAGGTAATGATTAATTATTTTATTAATGTGTCAGTGTATTGCTGGGGATACCTACTATTGGCTGATATAATGGTCAAAGTGTAATTTTCAATTACATCGCATAGTATTAACTTTCAAGGTCATACATATGTTCAATAAACGCCATGTAATTTGCAAAACAGCCAAATCTTCTTGAGAATGACTTTCTAGTGGTTTTTAGTTTTTTGTTAATTTGGAAAATGAGCTATTTTGTTCATCTATATCTGAAGTTGTTGAGGGTTACTTGCCTGTAGGACTAACATTTGGCTCTTCACTTATTATTATAATTATTATGAATATTAGGCAGAAATCGTCCCTTAACTTAATTTCAGGTAACGATTTTGGACTTTCTTTTTTTTCACGTCATTTTCGTCCTTTTGGTCAATTTGCATATGAATTTTCAAGATTCAAATCTGTAATTTTATTTGAAAATGAGCTCTTAATATTCAAATCTATAGCTCTTCGCTCATGTTTTCATATGAATTTTAGATTTGATGCTTGAAAATTCATATGCAAACGGACCAAAAGAACGAAAATCACATGAAAAAAAGATTAAGGATGAAAAAGTTATCTGATTTAAGTTAAGGGGTGATGGGTGTAATTTTTCCTTATTATTATTTTTATTATTATTATTATTCCATGCTCCCCTCATCTCATCTTAATTAATCAACACAAAAGTTCTGTTAATTTATGGGATTATGTCTTGATGGATAGGAAGATTACGATCTTTTTCTTTTAAAGATAGAAGACTTTTTTTTATTCTTTTTCTTGTTTGTTTACACTTTATTTCCATGATTTTCAGTGAGGTAATATTAACGCTAGGAAGTTCAAAGACCGTGTTGGAATTTCTTTGTGCTGCAAAAGAGAAAAAGAGATCATTTAAGGTCTTTGTTGCTGAAGGTGCCCCAAGGTTTGTAGTTGTGGTTGTCTTACATTTGCAGTTGATGATGATGTTCAGTTATCAAAATATTTTTTATACTTTCCATATGATCATTTAATGTTGACGTTACATGCAATCAGATATCAGGGGCATCTCCTTGCAAAGGAATTGGCTGCTAGAGGCTTACAAACCACAGTGATTACGGATTCTGCAGTTTTTGCCATGATCTCCCGAGTGAACATGGTATGTGAAAATCCCACCATTCTTTTTGGAATCAAGACTCTTATGCAAAATTTAACCTGATTTCAACTTACAAAGCTGATATGAGTGGTGGAGTTACTCCTGAGTGAACATATCTAAAAATCCTGCCATTATATAGGTTATAGTTGGAGCTCATGCTGTCATGGCTAATGGTGGAGTAATTGCCCCAGTTGGATTAAATATGGTTGCACTTGCAGCTCAAAGGCATGCTGTTCCTTTTGTTGTACTTGCTGGAAGTCACAAGGTGAAAACTTATAGTATCTAAATTTATCTCACAATCACTTTACCAAATCTGTGGTAAGCAAGGAATTCGACCTGTTCTTTCCACAGAAAATTTGCAATTTTGGAAACTGAAATATCAGAATCAAAATATTTAATCAACGTGCTGTTTTTAACTTGTTTAATTGCATTTCAAGATGAATAATCACCGGACATTATTTGATAGTTCATATTTGATATTTCAAATTTATATGGATGGATATGCGGCACTAGTTCAGCTTTTTAACCTTTCTATTTTAGTAGAAATGAAGGATAATCATATGACAGTCAAACCAAAATAAATGTTTATTAACATTTTGATACTTGTTTTACCTACTTAGACAACTTATTATGCATTAAATAAATGTTTGAGGTCGTAGCAGTTTTAAAAGATATGTATGGTGAAAAATGTTACTTTATAAATATATTGTATAAATGTTTGATGTCATCTTAGAGTATCTTCGACAATCACTTATCATTAGTTTTCATGTATGTTAGTTATTATCATGATTTGTTTCCTTTTAAATTGGGATTTGGAGTCTTGCGTTGGTATAAATAAGTGTTATTGTTTTAGTCTTTTTGTTCACAAATCAGATTATGAATCATATCAAACCATAATCACAATTCGAAGTCCTTACTCATTCTTTTCCATTTGCAATGAGGTGATGTTGAAACATGTTATTTTCAATAGATATATCCTTATGGACCTTAGTTATTCCGGTTCTATAAATTTTGGAGATATCCGGGTATAATTCTTGTTTTCATTATAATAGGTACGGGGTGCCAATAATTTTTTTAAAATCTAGTTAATTATTCTTTAGTTGACTGCACATGGTATACATCTACTCTGTAAACGAATTTGTTTGAAGTTTAGTTATTTCAATCTGTTCCAATTGGTTCAAATATTTTTGACGTAATGATAGGATTGATAGATTGGAAAATTGGAACTGAACAATATTTTCATTTTGTATTATGATAATGAAAGGGCAACTTCTTAGTTATTGGTTCAGTTAAGATGTATCCAGATTATGATAATATTACCAATACACTATGTCTAGGCTTTTTGTAATTGCTAGCAAGGAAACTTTGGTGCCACAACCCTGTTTTGGAATTAAATTTTGATCTGGTTCATCTTAGCTGTTTCCAAATGTTAGGCTTTTGTTGAACGTGTCTTTATCTTATTGACAGTTGTGCCCTTTATATCCACACAATCCTGAAGTCTTATTGAATGAGCTGAGATCCCCGTCTGAGCTACTTGACTTTGGGGAGTTCTCGGATTGTATGGATTCTGCAAGTGGAGGTTCTCTTCATGTTGTTAACCCAACATTCGATTATGTGCCACCAAAACTTGTTAGTCTCTTTATTACCGACACGTAAGTTGAACTGTAACTGATAGTAAATAGATTTTTTTGGTCATTGACATTAGAAAATGTGTACTAATTGGTTTCTTTCTTTGCTTTTGCTGATTTGGAAATGACTTCTTCTCAGAGGAGGGCATAACCCATCATACATGTACCGGCTCATTGCTGACTACTACTCAGCTGATGATTTGGTGGTGAAACAAAGACCTGCCACCACGAGTTGAGTTCAGCTGCCCCAGTTTTTGTCCTACAATGGTAAGTAACTGATGCCTATTTACTTTTGTTTGTCATTGGGTGTATAGAATTATAACGAGAGTGAAGAGGACTGCGGAAGCAGCTGTGTTAATTTATGAAACAAAAAGGATGAATGTAGTGATATTTGCAATGAATTTTCTGTTTTAGAAGAGCGTCTATTATCATGGAGTAATGACATCTCGATGCTCAATTTGCAGGGTGTCTGTGTTGTCCTCTGAAGAGATATGTTAAATGCGGGAGAAAATGAACCTTGTGTAGTGCTGAGAATTGGGAGGATGCAATTGTATATGGGAAATGATCTGTGAAAATACCCTGTGAAAGAAGGAAAATTCCATTTTTGTGATTGCTTACCACTGGGGCATAACCCTTATTTGTTTTACTTTTTTGTCCAATCGCAGGCTATGAAGGGTCCCCCCAACTTTTTTGACTTGTATATCTTTTTCTACTCAAAGAAATGACAGTAGTATACATAAACTGTAGTTGTTTGAAATTTTGTTTCATAAAATGACCGACAGTAGATTTTTAACAACATGAAGTATAAGTGGATTGTTTGTTTTAAAATGTGTAGTAAATGGTAATGTATTCATCGTTTGCTTCAGTGGATTTTTAGAACATGACGTTTAAGTGGAATATTTACGTAGATAAAATATACCTACATTATTATTTTTAGAACACCTAAGTGAATTATTTGCATAATTCATATTTTTTATTCATATGTCAAAATATCTGTTTTTTTTTAAAATAATTATTACTCCGTGCTGGGTACGCCAGTGCGTTTTAAAAGAATAACACATTTGTTTGCGATGACATCGATGCCAATTACTCAACGATTTGTTCTTATAAAACAGGTTTCCTTCAACAACAACAAACGTTATAATAAAAGAAGTGTTTTGCGTAAAACTGAATAGATTAGTAGGTGTATATTGCCAAATTGTTAGTGAGCAAATAGTGCAAACTTTTACTAATTGAGACTGTATTGCCATATTGACATAATTTGTTGAAATCTAACAAGGGAATCAACATAGTAAAATTTGCTGACCAATTGTGGGGAATGAATCCTTTAAAAAAAATTCTTACAAAATTTTAACGGAGAGCTTGGTAGACACCACCCCTTTGCATGTTTCTGGAAATTGGAACTTGGATTGAACATCCCTGCCAAAGTTAAGAACCACATACGGCGTCTTTGCAGAAATTGTATCTCAAACCAAGATCATCTAAGAACTTAGAGTTTTCATTGTCAATTAGTTTGCTTCACTCTGTGAAGTTGAGATTGAGAATGCTCCACATGTATCAAAATTTATTGTCCATTTTTACAAGACCTTTATCAAAATTCAAGATACATTTGCAACTCCTGTCCTTGTCCAAAATTGAGTAAATAGGCAATTACCACCCTGAAATTGTAAGTTTCGTCAATTACCCCCTTGAAATTAACAAAACTTCAATTACCCCCCTGAAATTGCACAACGTTAATCAATTTACCCCCTCCATCAAATTTTTCTGTTAGTGAACATGACGTTTTGCAAATACCCCCCCTGAAGTTTTGCACTTATGTGCAAAATGCCCTCCAAACTTGAATTTTTTTTTTTTTTTGTGTAATGAGAACTATTGCTATTCTTTTTTATTTATTTATTTGGGGGAAATAGGATAGAAAGGTAACATAGTGATTTCCTTGATGATTTATTTATTAAATTTAATATGGAGAAGTGAATGAATGATATCATCCAACTTATTTGCATGGTGAGAGGTTGTGCTTGCTATATATGTGGGACTACTAGCTTATTGTAAGGAAAAAGAGAATCCAATGTTAAGAGACCAAACACACCAGTAAAAATGGACAATCCCTCCAACCATACTCATAATCTCATTCACCTTATCATATTTATAATCATCTAAAAAATCCATTTAATTAGTTAGTACTCATTCATAAACCATTAGCTACTGCTACACCAACATAGAACATATCCTCAACCTCTAATAACTCATCACCATGTCTCATTTGCTTTGCTTGAATCATTCCTGAAATTTGTTCAATGTTAGAAAAAGGAAAACAATGCATTTGTATAATTTTTACATTTGTGGTGTTAGTTTTTCATCTTAAATAATATCCATAGATAATTAAGAATTCAACGAGTAGGTAAATAAAATTTTGACAATCAATAGTTCTCATTACACAAAAAAAATATAAATTTTCAAGTTTGAGGGGCATTTTGCACATAAGTGCAAAACTTCAGGGGGGTATTTGCAAAACGTCATGTTCACTAACAGAAAAATTTGACGGAGGGGGTAAATTGATTAACATTGTGCAATTTCAGAAGGGTAATTGAAGTTTTGTTAATTTCAGGGGGGTAATTGATGAAACTTACAATTTCATGGGGGTAATTGCCTATTTACTCGTCCAAAATTGTTAACCTTTGTCGTTTGTTGCTTTTATCGGACCCGAGACTGGAATTTCAATTTTATTGAGGTGTACGTTGGGCGCTATGAAGAAAATAGATGTGACGGAATGTAATCACATGTGGATGTTGGACACTAGACACACCCAACTAAAAGGGAGGGAAATATATGTTATCATTGGTAGGGATGGACATGTTCCTTTTTAAAAAACAAAAGAGAGCTGAGCTGAACTAAACTAGTAGAATGGATTATTTTATTAACAAAGTTTTATATTTATTTAGATCTGACTGTTTACTATTTTGTTTAAGAAAGTAAAACAATGTCATTTTAATATCAAAATTAATTTTGAAGAATCAACAAAAGCCTATACATTTCCACATTGTGTTTATGGATATTACATCTAACTCAGTCAACGAATCAAAAACAGACCTTGCCTTTTCTACATTTCCACATTTTTCATACAAATGAATCAGTGCAGCATCAACATACGTGTTTCCATCAACACCTAGTTTCATGGTTAAGACATGGATTTGTTCCCCTGCTTCAAAGCATTGCAAGGCTTGAACAAGCATGAAGAATACTAGACAATGTAAAATGATTCGGACTTATCGAACACCGAATCATTTCCCTAAACATCGACAAAGCAACACCCTCTCTGCCATTCTGCAAAAGACCAACTGTAAAAGATGTTCAAGTCATATGGCTTGCATAAGCAAGTTGATTAAACACCTTTCTGGAATCCTCAACCATGCTGCATTTTGAATACATAGTAAGAAGCGAAGTCTGCGAAGCAACAACAGATTCCAAACCAGACTTAACAACAAGACCATGAATCAATTTACCATTAACTAAATCTCCTAGATTGCCACAATTAACCAAAACACTCGCCAAAGTATACATTAGGCTTAATTCTACTACCGAACATATCCTCAAAAACCTCCAAAGCTTCACCATCAAGACCATGTTGATTTTACCCAACAATCAATGCAGTGAACAAGACGACATCTTTATCCAAAACACAGTCAAACACTACAAAATAATAAGTCGACACTCTTCATTTAGTTCATCTTTAAGCATCTCATAAATTAAGTTATGTTCAGGCCAACAACAGCTCTCACATCCCGTAGTCCATTTTTCACCACCTAGATAGAATTTGTAACGAGAACTGAAAGTGATTTGCTTAAGCAAACTCGCATTCCTCAAAAGATGACCTGCTAACTCAATCACATTTATGTTGCAAACACAGCCACGTAACTCGACATATTTCAAATCATTATGTAAAAAACCTGTGTATTCTTTTGCCTCTGAAATCCAACCATATGTGAATTTCTAATCTGAAAATGCAAAAAAATAAAGATCGTGATTTTATGTATATAATAAGTTTTTAAAACAACCCAAAAGACATATAACACTAATGCAGTGCAGGACTTGTGATTATTTTAGCTGAAATAGGAAGTTATTGTGATTTAGGCACAATGTTTGGTAAGTTCAAATTATATGCTTATAACAGGCAAATTAGATTTTATAAAGTGTATGTTTGGAAATACGTTTTCCTCCTCCAATCGTGCGATTTCATTGCCAGACGCCATTCTCACCTTTGTGAATGAGTATTCAAGGAGATAGGTAAACTCGTGTAGACTTGTACATACTTGCATAGACTCGCGAGTCTATGACAAATTTGAGTCCGTAAGCTTTTTTGAAAAAACATTTTTTTTAAAACCCAAAAAAGTTGAAACTAAACAAAATTTGAAAAAGAAAATAAAAAGCTAGAACCCTCTTTTCTTTTTTGCTCACTCTTAATTTAGAAACAAAACCCTCACTCTCACCGAAGATATAAGAATTAAGGTCACGCTCACATCCGTCCACGATTTTTTCCTCTTCCTTCATTAACAACGTTATGTTGTTGTGTATTGAAATGTTGTCGAAACTGATGTTGTTAATAATGGTATGCAAAATGATGGTGGAGGTAATGTTGAGTTAGGTAAAGGTTAAAAAAATTCAAGTTTGGTTATGGTTATTGATGAATACAATGTTTTATCTGAGGTTGAGTTCGATGATGATGGTCAGGATATTGGTAAAGATGATAGTGATTTTGATGATTAACAAGATTTCAAAGGAGCTTTAGATGTTTGAAGTCAATAGCATATATGTTTTATGAAATTTTTAGTATATGCACCAGCCAATTTGAAAAGAACTAGGACGTATCTCCTTACTTTTCTACTTTGCTTGCTTTTAATATGGTGTTTTTTTCATAAAAAATTGTATGGAGTTTGAAATTTTAATTTTTATGTTAATTGGTGTTCTATGATAAATATGTGTCGTTTATGTGTCCAATTTTAATTTTCCATAGTCGAGTTTACGTGTCGAGTCTATGTAGATTCGCAAATCTGACAATTTTGGTGAGGTTTGCTACATAAATCAAATTACACCATATCATACACTATATTTCAGTCCAACTCATTAATCTCTAAACATTTATAAATAGTTTCTCTTATAGTTTTTATAGATCTTCATCTTCTGCTGTAATGTTATATTGATATAGTATAATATTTTACCACCATTATTTTAATTAAATATAAATTAAAAATATGCTTTTCATCAGTAGCTCGTTTATATTCTATAAGTTAACTTTCGCAAAACAACAAAACCTAAAACAATGAAATTTTATTTCTTTATTTTTTCCAAGAGTAACCTTGGGTTGAAATTATATTTTCAAATTTCAACAAGGTGTAAAATAGTTTTGCAATTGCACATATGTTAGTATGTTACACGTTCAAAATCAATTTACTCTATGACTATAAAGTAAAAGTACAATTCTACTATACACCTTTACAAGGACTTGTCAATTGAGTTAAATTATACATTCAGATTTTATATTACGCATAAAAATTTAAAATTTAGTTCTAAAAGTTGATTTAAGAAACTTAAAGAAAAATAATAATTATTAATTTGTTAAGCATATTAATTCAATTATCAATCACGATCATTTTAACTTTCTATATGTGAGTCTGTCTACAAAATTGTCTATTTATTTTCTAAAAGTAAATAAAATTTGTATAAATTTGTTGTAAAGTTCTTGATATATGTAGACGAAAACATTGAAAACGTAGAAACGTTTAATAAGGAAATAAAAGTTCTAGCTCAAGTCAAGATTGAATTTCGGTCATAAGTAAAATTCCAAAGATTGATTTACATATACTATTTAGAAAACTGTTATTCAGAAGAAAAAAAGTTAAAGTTGAATAACTCACCGTTAGAGAAAGTTTGTGGAGATGCTGAGAAGCCATTGCAATATCTAAAATCCAAAAGTAGTTCATATTTGGATCATATGCTCCCTCGATAAATAACTCCAATTGTCAAAAATTTTGAAATTGAACCAAGATCCTCGTTAATTCCGCTATCTGATTACACCAGCAACATTAAAGTGAAATGGCATATATATCTTCATAAATTTTATTTTAATAAAATATTATTGGTTTGATAATTTTAAATGAATAATATAATAAATAATAGAGAAATTGCACTTGCCTCTTCTCATTTTTGTTCAAATGTCACTCAAACCCTTTACTTTCTCTAAGCACTCACCTCCTTACGATCTAAAGTTGTCTACCTACCGTTAAAAAAGCTAAAACTTCTTGTCTTCTAAAATAAAATGTGTCTTGGGATATGATATCCTGGAGTGCGGACTCGAACCCGCAATACCACATTTCTCGACACTTAATGCGTGTGACCTTTGCAGTTAGATTCTTTGAAACTCAAAAATAAAAATTGTCAAGGTGTCTGGAACCGTCTCGCTCATTATCAACAAGAATGGAGAGGCTTAGACTAACAAATTCCTAGACCAAGAAGAAAAACCAAAATCCAAAAATAAGGTGACTCGAGGAGACAATACACATCAATGAAAGTTGTGAGTGAGTATTCAAGTTTATTTCAAAAGTGCTTATGCCATCAAACATGATGCTTACACACATTTTCTTCTTGCTTTTTATTTCAAGCCTAATTTTACTGATAAATATTTCATCAACAATATTATAAATAAACTAATCGATCGATTTTGTTTCAAATCAAGACTAAATAACACACTTATGAACCCTAGTTTTGAGAGCGGTGAATTTGAACATACCAACTTAACATTAAATGTCCACTCCACATAAACATTTTTTAAGTGAGTTTGATGAAAATAGGATAATGGAGTAGATATTTTATCACTTAAATGACCAATTTGTGACAAAAACAACTTAATAGGACTAACTAATTATAATCATCCAACTTAAAGGACCGCCAACGGTATTTGGCCCAAATATAAATAAGAGAGGTTGGTGTTTACTTGATAAATCGAGGGGTTGAGAGTAACATTAAAACAAAGTTTAAGGGATGTGAATGTAATTCTGCCTAAACAATTATATTAACAGTTAGTATTTAGATATAGAGCTTATATAGAGAGTAGAGATAATAAACATCAACTAGCAAGCAAACATGGGTTTTGAGTGACTGACCTGTGAAAAGTTCAAGATCATAGCTAAAATCTCAATATGTTGTAATGTTGCAATTGGACCAAAGAGAGGTGGATTTTTCTCTCGCCTAGCTGCATTCCAAAAAACTTTCGATAACCTTGGAGCATTAACAGAGAAGAATTTGCCTATGTTACAACTAAATTCAAAGGATAAGAGATTCAATGCATCAATAATCACCCTCCAAGGAAAGATGTCTCTATCTCCACAGTCAAATATTTTCAAATGACGCAGCTTCGGACTGATAATTTTCAAATCCAACACGATCTTGCAGTTCTTAAAGGTGACGTCTTCAAGTTGGAGACATTCAGAAAACAAAAGAGGCAAGACATCATTTTGGATACAAGATAAATGGATCCCATCCAACACAACTGTTGTCACATTTTTTAGTCCAGAAAACTCAAAATGTTCAGGAATTTGACAAGGAATTTGACAACCTCTGAAGCTAAACTTGGATAACATATGAGCCTTAATGTTCATCGAGTGTACATCGCTACCATTACAAGAATATTCAATGGATGTGAGATTTGATGTGACGATATCTATATTCTTTGGCCAATAGTCAACCCAACAGTTAACAATGTTCAAATGAAACAATGTCGGACTGATTATTTTCAAGTCAGAATTGAACTGACAGTCATCAAGGGTGAAGTCTGCAAGATGGATGCAGTTGGAAAACAGACCATGGAGAATATCTTGCGTCACACGAACTACATGAAACACAAGAGTTCTCAGATTCTTAAATCCAGAGAAGTCCATAGGTGCTACTATGCGGCAGTTCTGTAGGTGCAAATGCGCCAGAGAATGAGTGTTAGACAAGAGTGTAAAGGAAAATTTATATGGCTCCATTTCTAGATCAGTGTCATATGAGAAGAGCAATTCAATACGGTTGACACCTTTAGTAATTCCTTGGGAAATCAATCTATCAATGGCATAACTATGGTCATCACCTAATGGAAACTTTACTTTGATTGAACGGATGGTGGCACCGTGATAATGCTGCATGAATTGATCCAATCTTGTGGCAAATTCAGATTGGAAGAGTGGAATGCTTTCTTGTAAATTTTGAATTGTGTTATGGTCAAACATGTTTTGGAGATCAAAATTGAGGTCCATTCTTAATCCCCATTCGGGAAGCCATCGTTTGGACAATACGCTGGTTTTCACCAAATCCTTCAAACCTAAGTTTGAAAAGATATAGGATATAACACAATCAGGCAGATGAGTCTCAAGCTTTTTGCACCTCTTCATTGTTTCTGCAAGCAATAATGAATATACACAGGCACACACAAGAATCAAATGAAATTATAATTTATACAGGCAAACGGGCAATTACTGTTGAACGAGGAAACAACAGAATCTACGTGAAGGAACACCATCCATACTTCAGAACTGGCGCTGGAATTTACACGGTTGTTTTTTTATCGTGATTCTACATTGAAGGAAACAATAGCTACATGTCACTTAAGGGTCTGGAAGCTTAGCTCTGAGTTTCAATTGGGTTCGATTGGGATGATGGATCAGACCTGGGAATCGTTATGATGGGGAGATATGAAGTAGGGTTTGTTTTCGATATTATGGGGAGAATCTAGTAACTGGTCCACGGTCAAGAGGAACAAGTAAATGTGTCTGTAACTTTTGCAAACTTTCAATTTTAACTCGGTCAATTTATTGTAAAAAAAAAATAAAAAAATTCGGTCAATGTATTGGTGGCACTTCATTTAAATAAGTTGGGGTATTTTTTTTTTTAAGAGAAAATAAGTTGGATGTTATGTGTATAATTTTAAAATTTAAAAATATAAATTAAAAAATTCATATATACTCAGAAGAAATTAAATTACCGAATCAATCAATAGTATCGATTTTATGTCACTTATCGATTTCACGTTTATTTTCAATATTTTTAGTATTATTTTTTATTTTCTAAAGATAATATTTTTATTTGGCATCAATACAAACTTCGTATATTAGTTTGATCTTGTCAACTAAAAATTTTATTAAGTTTTTAATTTATTTTTTATATTTATGTTGCATAAATGTCTAAACAAATTACTTATTATATTTTAAATTTTTTTAATCAATCAATAGTTCACAGGTGCGATCATACCAACACATCACTAATGCACTAGATCCCATCAAAACTCTGTAGTTAAGCGTATTTAGTAGTACTAGGATGGGTAACTTCCTAGAAATTCCTTGTGTTACACCTTATGTGTCAAAAAAAAATAATCAATAGTCTATCTTTTATTCTCTATTTATGAAAGTTAATGGCTAACAAAAACAAAATTTTGTCTCATGTTAATCATTTGACGCGTCAACATATTTTTATCTTTTGTAACAAAAACTCCTATATTAAGGAGAGAGAAAGTAACAAAAACTCCTATATTGAGCAGAGAGAAAATAAATGTAAAAAGATTGAAGTGATTTTGTGACAAAAAATTTCTTTTATATTGTTGTATTAAACAAAATAAATTACCTTTTAAAAAAATTATTTTATCACAATAAACAAACACAAATTAGATTATGATTTTTTTATAAGATCTCAAAAAATCTTTAAATTATTGAATGTAAAAATTAATTTTATTCTAATTTATAACAAACAGGCTCTTTGAGACCATTTGTAATAACTTTTCAAAAAATAAGCTTAAAAGCATTGTACATGTTTGGATGACATATCTGGAAATTTCAACAAATCAAGGTGCCTCTATAGAGTTCAAGTGACGTTATCCTTCTTCTCGGACATTATGAAATAAAATGCAATAGAGTATGTCAACTCTATAGAAGCGACACTGATAAACTCAAGCAATAGAAAACGGTATTTGTTGGTCTTATTAGTGGAATCCATCACAAACATAATATAAAATATGTTAAACAACTTGATGTATTTAAGATAAGGCCTGGAAATAAAATATAGTAGAGTACGTCAACTTGGTAGAAGTGATAGCAATAAACTCAAGCAACGGAAGACTGTATTTGTTGGTTTTATGAGTGGAATCTATCACAAATATGATAGAAAATGTGCTAAAAAACTTGATGTATTTTGGATAAGGCCAGGAAATATCTCCGACATTTCAAAATTAACATACTTCCTATGATGATACACATATTTCTCCTCATATGTGATCTCGAACCTCTGGTAGACAATCGTTTCTTGTCACATGCATTATAAATATGTTTGATATTTATAATGCAGCTCGACTGCTTCTATTCTTCAAAATGGTCAGAATATTTTGAAGAAGAACCATCAAGTTAGTCAACTCATGTATGAGCCTATTCTTATTTGGTTTTAGATGTCCAACAATTTTATATCCTTGCAACATTACAACCATCTCATGGTTGTGTTTTCCATGCCTAAGCTCCAATCACCAACGCTAAACCAATAACCTCCCAACTGAAAACGGACATTCACATTTTACTAAACCAACCTTTTTACACTTGGATAACTTCTTGTACTCGATATAGAAACCTTCTGGTTCACATTTCAATTAACACCTAAAGTTCAACATATACATTATTCCATTGTGTCATTTCAATCTCTAAACTACCACATTGATGTGAAACTTACTCTAATCAACATCTACAGTATAATTTCTAACTTCTTTGATTGTTAACATCCAAAAAATCTAACAATTTCATCAATCCTAAAAACCTAAAACTACACAACTTTTATCCAAAAAATCAAATATTTAAACATAAAAAACCAATGCAAAAGATCATAAGCACTTGTAATTGAAGTAGAAGTTGAAGTTGATTTTGTTGAGTTTGATCAAACTCGTGCTTTGAGGGAGAAAATTCGTATGACTTGGGCCCGTTTGGTTTGAGCTTATAAAAAAATAGCTTATGTAAATAAATAAGCTTTTATTTTAATTTTTAAGCTCTTACTAACGAAAATCGTATCTTCATAAACTGTTTTTTCATAAACTACCTTAAAAACTTATAAATAATACATAAACACTTATTTATTTGCGTAAGCTGTTTTATATAAACTCTAAAATAAGTTAATCCAAACGAGCCCTTGAACTTAAAACACAATGGAGAAATTGTTGTTGTTCTAATGTATAACATAATGCAACGTAAATTAACTCACGCTGTTACCGAACATGAGTTAACTTCCGCCAAATTTTTACGTGAGTTAAATTACACCGGATATCGAATGTGAGGAGTCAAACTAAAGTCAAAAACTATGAAGACCTCACATGAACAAATCAGAGAGTGAGCAGACGAAAAGCAAGCCATGTCTCTACTGGGCTCTGACGGACGCGGCTACGACCTTGCTCGCAACCTGGAAACCCATGGAGTATGGCGAAAATGGCTCGGCGATTCCAATTACACAAACTTCGCACCTTTTCTCTCTTCACCTTCTTCTTGGGATTCTTTCATGAAAACCGATTCTTCCAAATCTACCCTCCACATTCATCTTCAACTCAGAGTTCGTGCTCTTCTCTTTGATAAAGCTGCTTCCTCCATTTCTCTCTCTTCCAACCCTAATCTCTCGAAGCTTAACCCTAATTTCCTTCATTTGCATCCTGATGATGTCTACTTCACTCTTGATAACAATAATGCACCTAGTTCCTCCAACGCTAAGGTTTTGTTTCTTATTCAAATTTTCAATTTATTGTTATTATTATTATTGTGTGATTATCAATTTGTTCTTAGAAATTGTATGATTGGCTAATTGTGAATTAAATTTACTAAATCACAATTTAATATCTGAAATTGAATTAGGCCCCGTTTGGATTGAGCTTATGCAAATAAATATGCTTTTATTTATTATTCATAAGCTTGTTAAGGTAGTTTATGAAAAAACAGCTTATAAAGATAAAATTTTCGTGAGTGAAAACTTATAAATTAATATGAAAGTTTATTTATTTGCATAAGCTATTTTTCATAAGTTCAAAATAAGCTCAATCCAAACGGGGCCTTAGTTTGTTAATAGGCTTAGGTGGTTTGGGAATACCTGGAGATTCTATAGTAAGGAGTAGATCATAAGTAGTCAAATCACTAGAGGCATAGGAATAGTTTGAAAAACTAATCGAGAAACTATTAGGAAAGATGTAGAGATTAATTAGTTGATTAGAAATATGGTGTATGATACAACTTTACAGCATCATTTGATTCGATCCATGTAGCGACCCCACTTAGTGATATAAGACTCGGTTTTTGTTGTTGTTGTTGTTACATATTAAGAGAAAAGTGATTTTGACCTTCAATGATTTAGAGGATTTTAAGAAAAGCAGACTGTTTTGTGTTTGCTTATCACAATTTTCAACCGAAGATGACTCGGAACAGCTTCTCGATTTAAGCACTTTTTAGATTTTCTTCACTTTTTAAAAGCGGTAACACAGACCAGTCAAAAAAAGCTGTATCACAAAAATATTCCTAAAAGTGATTATTTAAAATAGGATTTAAAAAATACAAACTTTAACAAATGAGTACTGATTGAAGAATAGAAATCAATGAAAGTCTTTAACAAATATCTAGAAACACATTGTAATTTGAGTATGCTCTAGACAACTGAAATTTAAAGTTCAGATATTAATTCGTCATTTCATATTTTTGGAGGAATAAAAGGTGATTTACACAGTTATTACTTGTGTATTGTTGGACCAAAATATTAATCTCTGTTTTTTTTTCTCTTTCTGTAATGCAGGTTGGATCGAGATATGTTGATTCTGAGTTGCCTGAAACGTGGTATAATCAAGTGATTGAGAATTATAAAGTTAACAAGAAGTTAGTTATGTGGGACAGAGAATTGTCACCAAAGCGTTCTCCAGCGGAGATGGCTTCCTATATTATGCGTAGTAGTAACCGTAAAAAGAGGCGTGTAGTGTTTAATGAAGAACAACATCAGGTTATGGATCAATCAAACAGTGGTAATTTAGTTGATGGTGATGACGATGAGTTTGTTTTTCCGGAGATAACGTATGCGTGGAACTCTGTACCTGAGAGTGCAATTCCAGTGACTGATAGGGTGGAGAATAATAATAACCAGAAAGAGAGGATAGTTGGTGTGCTTGATACATTGCCTCTTGTTATGACTCGGAATGCGGAGTATGTCAACGGGAAACACGGGGGAGGGTTGTACCGTGGGAAGTTGGTAAGTGAGGGAAATGAAATAGTTCTTGGTCGTGAACAAGCAGCGAAGCTCTCTCAGAAGGTAGTGGCTCGCGTTTTGTTGGGTGCAGGATTTGAAGCTGCCATGGAAGGTCCAACTGAATACTTGTCTGAAGTGATGAGCAAACGTATTGTTAAAATAGGAACCAATTTGAAAGTACTTGCTGATAGTTATAACCAACAGTGCTCTGCCATTGATCTTCTAAAGATGTTGCTTAAAACTGTGGGGTTTAGGTATGTTTGACATTCTTGTTGAAATTCCTATGATTATGTAAAGGGAGAATAAATTCTCTAAAAGAAAATGAACACCCTCATCCCCCAAAATATAACTTGGTCTTACATTATGTGAAAATAAATTTTCTTATATCCATGTTTCCTTTGTCGAGATTTCTATTCTTGGATACTGGTCTACCTTATCTGGCAATAAAATGTGGTGCTGCTGTAAACTTTTTGATGCTCAAGTGTATTATGTGTGCATTTTGTAGGCAAATATTTCTCTGATTTGAAGTTTGCTTTTGAATCAAGATATCTTAGTTTGCAAATATTTCCCTGATTTGTAGTTTGCTTTTGAATCAAGATATCTTAAACATGCAATGGATCCATATTAACATTTTCCCTTCGTGCTCGCAGTAATTTTGCGCCATTAATGGATGTGGTTAAAGATGACTCCAGAAATATTGTACAACAAGGTCAGCAACGTCCTCATGGAATTCAGTCTCAGTTGCAGCAACAACAGCAAAACTCCCTTCGACTACCTCAGCAAGTACTTATATCTACTTCTTTCTGCATTGTTTAATGTTGTAAGATACTGGTGTCCAACATGGACGTGAAAATGGCACATGCATCGGGCACAGAGTTCTTTTTTAGGATCATTAGTATTTTTCTAGATTACTTTCCTAGATGTAACTAGTGCTTTTTCAAAACAAAATTACCCTGTGCCTCATGTAGAATTATAATTTTTTCTTAGATTAGTGACCAAAAGTTATTTATAGCATCCATCAATTTATTATTTTATATGTATGGCATGTTATTTGGATACAATTGTGTCCAGTTGTTAGGGGTGGTGGTAATATAAGGTCCATGCAACCTGTCATATTTGTATACAATTTACGTGACACGGTTTCTTATTCATATTTGTTCATACCTTCTATTATGTACTTCACTGTTGGGTTTTGTGATTCATTAGGTCCATTTTCCTCCTCATATGGGTGATATCTGAGTTAAACATGCGAACATTGTGGCAGACTCCCCGCACCACCACAAAAGAAATACCTCCCTCTCTTTTATTGTATCAGATGGAAATTGGGGTGATTGATTTATGATTTATGTGTTGTAGTTTTACTCAATGTATTGTTAACGTGCAGGTTCAGATGCAAAGACAAATGCATCCACAGATGCAGCAGATGATTAATCCCCAAAATCTTGCTTTTCAGCAACAACAGCTGCACTTAGAAAGACTAAGAAGCCAACAATCTACTCCTCGCCCTGCTATGGATGTAAATAAGGACAGACAATTGGTTAAAGTCAAACTTGAAAACACATCAGATTTACCAAGTGATAGTAATGCCTTCAATTCCATACATCATCAAATGCAGTTTAGGCATCAACAGGCTGCAATGTCAAATTTCCATCCTCAATCTAATACCCAGTTTAGACAGATGGGTTCTCCACAGATTCCCTCACAGTAAGTAAATAAATTCAAATTCGAATAAATAAATGCATCTGCCAGGTGACTTTAAAGTGACATTTATTGAGACTGTTATTTCATTATTTGAATATAGGAACAATATTAGCATGGTTAGAGCACCTCCTGTGAAGGTGGAGGGCTTCTCCGAATTATTTGGTGGGGATTCTTCATCAAAGCATGACTCAGAGGAAAATAGACTGACTTCTCCCTCTAGTAAATAGCTTTACTAGTATTTTAGTCTGTCGTTATGTGCAGCTTGTTGAGCGTATAGTTGGATTGGTCTATGTCAAAATTGCCATGCCCATGTTGTAATATATCTCATCTTCGTAACGTAGTCATCAACCACATTGGACATCACAGCAACTGCACTATGTTGGATCAAATATATGTTTATTAATGGTTTCTTGTTATATTCTACAACATGTAAAAATTATCCGTTTTTGACTCTTGTTGACACATCTATTTTTATGTTGCTTAAGCTTTTTGAATATTACTCAAAATGGACAACACTGAAACCTGTAACCAAAATTGATGTTCTTTTTGTTTAGCTGCGTAAGTTGTAAGGGAAATGTTCTAGGCTTGTAGCCGTCATTAACTTCTCCCTCCTAACAAACAAGCATTCAAGAAAAAAACCTTTCTGATACTAGCTAATTGAGACTTGAAAGTGAGTTGGAGTGACAAAAGCGGTTATTTTATACTCCTTCGTTTTTTTTATAAGCATCCATTGACATTTCACACATATTAAGAAATATTAAGAAAGATTGGTAGTGTAATTAGTGTGTGTTGGAGTATTTACAATCGACTTTTGGTATTCTAAAGAAAAGTAGCAGTATTAATTAGGAAATGTTTGAGAGAGAAAAAATCTGCATCTAGAAACTTGAAAGAAGGATTATATCTAGGGCAAATTTGATCTCTCACAAGGTGCTTATAATTAGGATCAGAGGGAGCAGTTTCCTTGCTTAAAGAATGTGTTCTTCAACGAAGTCTGTATACACAGTACACTGTAGCTCGGTGGATATAATCACTGCTCTCAAATTTAGCATGGCCCTCCTGTGCTGTATCATTGATATAGAACTCCTTGATATCCTGGATCATATATGCCCGAGATTTCTCACTTTTATCTATCAATTGATCAACCCATTTTTATCTTTGATCCTTCAATCGGTATAGCTCTCTCTCACCTATCAAGAATCCAACTTGTTTTTGTCAATGTCAAATTCTACAATTTATCGTACCTTTGAAAATTGAAGCAGCTCTTATCAAGATAATTAAAAACTAGAATGCGTGGATTGACAGTGGATGAATTAGAGAAGTCCTTGTAGTAGCTATAAGCAACTTATCAACTTGTCAACACATGTAATAGCATATCAAGTGATATTGTATAATTTAGTGACATGAAAAATTGATTTGATTGCCCACAAGTTGACAAACACTTGAAAGTCCTCTCTAAGATAACTGTCACAACGTGGCCTTTATCATAATTATATCTTGAGAAATGATATTTATACAACCACTTTCTAACAACTTTTTGACAACTTTCTCTCTCATACTCACGTTATATTTTTATTATCTCTCTTCTTTTTTCTCTCTCCATTGTTTTTGACCAATAAAAAAAAAAAAAAAAAAAAAGTTGTCACATAAATTGTCTCATTTGATTGTTCAAATAACACTACTCTTATATCTTAAATTCAATAATGATAATAATCGAAATTTGATTTATATCTTTTTTTTTACCCAAATTTGATTTATACTTCAGTCTCATAATACAATGAGTTACTTTTTACTGTAAAATTAGCTGTAGATACTTACTTCCCTAATTAATATCTATCGTAAAAACATAGAACAATGCAAAGTTTCGATTAAAGCCCTACCCAACACAATCACAAGATACATGATTGCTCAATAGGCTCCTCAAATTGCTCTAATTTCTCCAACAATGTCTATCGAGAGTTACGACTCGATCGGTTGAGCAATTTGAGGGACATGTTGAGTAATCACCTACAACCTAATGTTCAATTTATCAAGCAGCAATCTACGTATAAAACACATCTTCCCAGCTTCAACTCCAAGAATATAGGCTAAAAGAATCTGAATCAAAAGCATGATCACTGCCCAACCCTGATTATGATGGAATTGGAAAAGAGAATGAACAACTACTCAGGCTCTGCAGTTTTGTATGCAAGATGCAAAGTCTGGAAGAAATAAATATTTCATTTCATGAAATATGAGCTTGCACAAGAACCAAGCTCTACCAGTCCATCCCTTGCAATATTCTTGTAGTCTCCAAAGGTACCATTTTTATGCATTCTAGACCTTTCAATACATCAAATGACAGTTCTATAAAATGGAACTCAACATTGCAGCTAAAACTACCTCAAAATTCTAATGAGTAGCAAATGAAATTGAACGACTTAACACACATTTTATTGCAAAAGCGTCATTAGGTGGTCAATTACAAAAAACTGGATATTGAAAAACAAACAATAGAGAATAGTACTAAACACTATTCTTTATAGTCAACCATAATAATTACTACGTAGTACTTAGGCTACAGCGGTACAGCCTACAAGCTACTGATATATTAGGCTGCAAGTTAACCTATAATAAACTCCTAATTACTCCGCTTACTGATAGTAATCAAGCTATGAGATCATGTGTGCAGCCCATACACACAAAACTTCTTCTCAGTAAGGTATTAGAACCTCCGTGATCGTGTTTTTTAGAATTCCATCCTTTTAAGCTTTAACCCAATATTAAACGAATCGGACATTGGACCAATGAGTGAGACTTTCAACTCCAAGTTATGGTTCAACAGCTTTCAACAACTTGAATAAGACGAAACTGTGATCAAACCGCTCAAATAACCAAAGCGTGGACAGTGTCAGTTCATAGTTCAACCGGTTGAACTGTTCAGTTTGATTTTTAAAACATGGCTTTGAGCCCATTCTTCTAAATAAAAGATGAACTCAACACAAGGTAGAGCCAAAAAAGCCACCACCTCATGTGGTGTGTTATAGACCAAATTACTCATTTGCCTCACCAAAAAGGCTAAACACCCAAGTGCAAAACACAAACAGGAAGGAAATAAACAGACATAAATTTCAACTTATCAGTATAGCTATTTTAGGGAAAGTCTAAATATTGAGTAGTTTTCGTAGCCAACCCTTTTTTGCTTCAATTTTTATTGTGTTATTGCTGACCTTTTTTTTTTTTGCATTCAACTCCTCAATTATGTTGAGATAATTGTGCAGAAGTTTATGAAGATTTTGTTAGGGCAATGGTGGCATGATAGTGGAAGGATATTAGGCTGCCATTTACTACAGCAACTACATGCATTTGAAATGGATGCTAATACCAATACAATACCAATGGATCTTCAACTAAAATTTACTCAAGTCTTGTAACCATAGTTGTATATATAACAAAAGAATTGAACTGCTAAAATCTCTGTGTCGTCTTACCACAGCTTCTGCTGTGGGACACAATAGTTGGCAAAGAATAGAATACCTATAAAATAAAATAGAAGGGAAATTAGTGTTTTTTTCAGAAAAGGTAATAGGTTATTCAGTAGCTTTTATGGACAGACTAGGCTCAGCATTATAAAGAATAATGCAAAAGGACTACAACATAGCTCAGACAAACATGTTAATAATAACTCAGTTACATTTCTATATTGAACCAAAATAACTGAATGTGGTGTTGTCAATCGCAGATCGCGGAAAACAATGGATGCTATAGACACTATTTGACAATACATTGTACTAAATCGCGCATCATGGAATAATAGCAGTTTAATAAAAATTTCGCTACCTTATAGCGCTAAAGCATTGCTATAGCCACTATTTGACAGCACAGCTAAAATGGGCGTCCACATAGTTAAGCAAATCATCAAACACCATTTTGACAAGATACATTAGTTTACACATTCAAAGAACCAGAATCAAAAAAGAAAAAATAAGCTCAACTTTGTTGTGTCAAGAGCCCTCTTGTCCATTATACATCCATTAGCATTAAGTCATTAACTGAAGGAAAATAAATAATACAAACTACAAAGTCGTATCAAAAGATCTAACTCAAAAATCCACGTCTTTTTATGTATTTAGATGTATTTCCCCACATCATCTCACTAATTAAAAGTTAAACCCAACGTCCCCCCCAAAAATAAGTGCAAGCAGATGCGATAAGCACCAATAGGCCGTGTCCAATATAACATATGAAAATATTTATTGACTAAACTTTTCCTGTTTATTTCCAATGATGATGAATACCTTGAATCAATCACACAAATGTATTTTCTAAGACGGAGAGTAAAAAAACAATTTGATACTCAATAGAAATTTGTAATGTGTAATATGATTCAAGTGAAGTAATGAGGAAATTAACATATTCACAGTTATTCATGTAAATAATGCACTAACATTCAGAGATAAACTGAAATTAAAGTTACAAATTTGAATTGAGGCTTTATTACATGATGAGAATAAAAGAATAAATAAGAATTTAAATAGTCACTTGCCTCTTGGTCTTCTACGGATTGCTGGTCTGTTAACTGTCAATGCAATAGCAGAGAAGAGCTGCTCGCAGCTCACTTGCTGAGATATTGTAAATATGTTAAGAATGTATTGTGAAATTTCAGGTATTCCTCTATACAACAGCCTTAGCCAGAGTTATCCAAAAAAGAAATAGCAATGGGAGGAATCGTTTTCCCCATTCCATTCCACACAAAAATAAACAAGCATTGCATTAAGTTCCATTCAGTTCCTGACTTAACATAGTGTGTGTATCAGAATGTAAACGACAACCATTTTTCTCCATGATGCCCCGCAATTGCGAGCATTCATCACCATAACCCTTCCTAACTAAACCATCAATTAGGACTTTCCAGACCACTTCGTCATAATTATACCCACAGCTTAATAAACTACGAAAGATTTCTTCAGCCTTCTCTTGGTTACCTTGTTCAAATAGCCCACAAACAAGAAGCTTATAGGATTCTAGATGTGCTAAATGATTATACTCCATCATAGAATCCAACAATCTCAATGCTTCTGCATGCATTCCCAACTTGCAGCAACTACTTAGAAGAGAATTATGAATGTTTTCAGATGGAGAAATTCCACTTTCTTTCATATGGCTAAACAACCTAAAGGCTAATGACAAATGTTCCACTTTGCAAAGTCCTTTAATAAGCTTGCTGTAAGTGTTAACATTAGGCACACAGCCCTGTTCCACCATTTTCTCAAATACCATGGTTATGATTTCAAAGTCAGCTATCTTCCATATATCGGCATTATCAACTGAAATGTTAGTTGAATTCAAATCAAGTCCCATGCCTTCCTTATTATATTTTTCAACTATTAGATGCTTAAATAGGATGGAATATGTTTGACGCGAAGGCTCACAACCAGTATCAAACATGCGTTTGAGAACACCAAATGCACTGTCTAGTTGTCCCATACACCCATATGCATTAATCAATAAATCATAGATGAAGGAGTCGAGTAATACCCCTTCTTCTTTAATCTTTACCACCATCTCTTCAGCTTCCAGTAATCTTCCTTGGCTACAATATGCTTTAATAAATGCAGTATACGTGACCACATTAGGTTGATATCCAGATGAAATCATTTGGTCGAGAAACCTATTAGCACGGTCAAAGTCACTTTCCCTCAATACTTCCTCAATGAGAATTGTATATGTGTGAATGGTGGGCTTCGCATCAAAATTTCCCATGACATCTACCAACAACATCGCATCTTCCACTTTCCCCTCTTTGCGCAAGCCATCTAACAATACGTTGAACGTAATAGAGTTCGGCAAACATCCCTCAACAAGCATCCTTTTGAATAGTAAGTGAGCATCATTAAATTTCTCAGCCTTGCAGTATCCGTCAATCAAGGCTGTATATACGAATTCATTCGCTTCAGCATGTTTTTCCTTAAGAGACTCAAAGACTTGATGTGCTTGTTCTACTTTTCCCATTTTACAGAGGCAGTCTATAAAAGCACAAAAAGTCCTCTGATCAGGAACAAAGCCATCTTTAATCATCAAATGATGCAGCCGCCAAGCGCTATCTACCACACCCGCTTTACACAGCCCGTGGATTAATGTGTTATATGTGACGAGGTCGGGTGACAGCTTGTTTTCATACATTTTATTCAGCAATGCCATCGCCCTGTCCATGCTTTTTCTTCTACAAAACCCACAAATTAGTTCATTATATGTACGAGCAGTTGGACAAACTTTATTCAACTTCATCGAATCCAAAACACAGATGGCATCCTCCATCATCCCCCGTTTACAATAACCATCAATCAAGGCATTAAACGGGACAACACTAGAAACCAACCCTTTCTCCAACATTGTACTCAACATTTCCATCCCCTCGTCCATCTTACCAACCTTGCAGAAATAATCAATCAACACAGTGTAAGTATAAACATTAGGCTCACAACCATTTTCCGCCATCTCCTCGAAAAACTTCAAAGCTTCCGTCTCCTTACCCAACTCGCAAAATGCAGCTACAAGAACGGAATAAGTTCGGACATCAGGAAAACAGCCATCCTCCTTCATTTGAAAGAACAACTCGAGAGCCTCGTCAATCTTCCCAACTTCACAAAAACCATGAATTAGATTAGTATACGAAACCTCATTCCTCTGACAACCCTCTTGCGGCATTATCTCAAACACCTTATAAGCATCCTCCAATTCATGATTTTTACAATAACCCAATATCAACGAAGTATACGTAAACGAATCACAACAAAAACCAAACTTTATCAACCCACAAAAATAACCCTTCGCCACAACCACATTCCCAATCTTACAATGTGCATTCACCATAGTATTAAAACTAATCAAATTAGGTTCAACCCCATCATTCAACATATCCTTAAACAAACAATTCAATTCATCAATCAATCCGAATCGCGACAAAACCATAAAAAGCCTATTATACGATGTAACAGAGAGGCTAAACTCATGATGGGTCAAAAGGTTCAAAACAAACCTTGCTTCATGTGATGAAACACAAGACTTTATCATTGAGTTTCGTACATTTTCTGCAGCACGAAGAAACCCATTTCGAACAAGAATGAAAAGAAGGGGTTGGTAGGAATGAACGGTGTGGATGAAACCATGTTGGTAATGGATCCATTTGAAGAAGTTTAAGGCGGTGAGAGGGTGGAGATTGGGGTTATTGAAGAGAGAAGAGAGATGGGTTGGGGTTAAAGATGGGATTAAGGTGTTAAAGGAAGGATTTTTACGCCATTGGGGTTGTGAGAGAATGGTGAAGATCTGCGAAGGGAGATCTTGGTAGGGTTGTTGGGAGAGAGATGAAAAGGGTTTAAGGAGAAGATGAAAAAGGTTTTGATTTTGGTTTTGGTTATGGTGGAGAAGAGTGAAAAGGGGTTTAGATTTTCTCATTTAAAAGCCATCAACAAAAAGGTTTTGTTTTGTGTTGGGGTTTATGTATTCATCATTTGGAGAGGTTTGTGCTGTGTTGAGAGAGAGAGAGAGAGAGGAATCAATGACTTTTGGAGGCTGCGGAGGAATTTGGTTTTGAGAGTGTTAATTGGGCCAACAAGTTAGGAGGTTTGAGTTTGAAATCGTGGCTAGTCCATAGCCATGGGGGTTTGCTTCTACTCTCTCATTTGGGTAGTGACGTAGTGATGCTTTCTTGCATCAAATTTGTTTGTGTGTCAAGTTTTTTTCCTCAAGCAATATGCCAATATGATTTTATTTTTTTAGTTTTTAGTGTTTGATATTTATACAAACCATTTCTTGAATAATTTTTTTTTGTCTATTCTTATCGAACAAAAACAATAGAAAGAGAAAGAGAGAAAGTAAGAACACAATTAGATTATAAGAGAGATAGTTGCCTCAATTAGAGGATTTTCAATACAAGGATCTCACTCCTTCACCAAGTTGTATCAAAATTGTGATACTACTTGGTGAGTCCAACAAAACGTCGAAAGCAACAACAAAACATAACTTCAGAATCACGAAAGAAGGAGGTGTCACATCTTTATCCACAACTTTAAGGTATATTAGTCACTTCTCTTATATATCAAACATTTACCTCATTCATAGTCAATGTGAGATAATCACTCACACTTGAACCCAAAAAACCATCATATGGTTGCCACTTCACAGTCCTTGTCAATCAAGAGTCTTTTTTCCTTCTACTTCCTCTAATAGTAGCAAAACTTTACATATTATCCATACCTAAGATCCCTCATACTACAAGTCGATTATAGTTGAATCATGATGAAGCAATGGCAAACCATGATACTACGACAATTTGTGGAGGTGTGGCTCATGAGCACAATGAAAGTTTCCTATACAGGTATGCACGCTCCCTCGGAGCTTGCACGAATACTATGACAAAATTGTGAGTGATTATTAAACGGTTTGAGTTGTCCTTTGGTCGGAACTTCAAAACTATTTATATTGAATTTGATTTGAAGGTGGTGTCAGGTTGATGGTGGTTGGATGCAATACTAGAGATCATTATTTCTTATCGGTTAATTGGATCTATGATATCTTGCATCAGTTGGAGCATTACTCCTTGACACATGTCTTCCAAAATGTTAACCAAGTGGTGAATATGTTTGTCAAATACGGTCTTCAAATGGTTATTTCTTATAGAACATTTGATGTTATTCTTAATTTTGCCTCTTTTGCGTTATTGGCTAATAGAAGCGGTATTGCTTTTTCTAGAGGCTTCTAGTTTCTCTTTTATGTTTGTTTATGTTGTTAGGGCTTAACCCTTTTCTTCCATAAAAAAATGAAAAGTAAAATTTGTGAAATATTATAAAATGTTTTTGAAAGTTGGAGGTGAATTAATTAAAGGAGATTTCTAATGTCCACAAGCGATCTAAGTGATGCACTATTTTAATTTTTTTTACCACTAGTTGATAAGGTCCTATAAAATATAACGGTACACCTTCTACACCAAATCTACTCTATCTTTTTTCCCTTTCCATATCCTCGTCTTCCCCTTTCCTCATCAACATTACACCTCCATACCAATCACAGAAGCCAAACTAATTGATGTCACCCTTTTTATAAGCAATTTCATTTGCATTCATGGCACGAAGAAGCTCAACAATAATTGCAAATGAGACTCTTAAATTACTTATATAGCAGTCTAAGAAGTTAGCATACCTATTTCTGAAAATTCCTCCACAAGTACCATGGCTAGACCTTCCTAGGGTTGCCTCACAAGTGTTGCACTTAACTTGTCCAAGTAAGGAAGGGATGTTGTTAAATCACTTCTATTATATTAGGTGTCTTTGAATGGTGAATTCTAACATTGAAAGCCTTCAGGGTCATAAAATTAGTCATTGAAGAATTGACCGATAATGTAATGTTATTACCAGATAGAGAGGTATTTAATGTGATCATGTTGATAGTAGGTAATGTGTTGATAATACTATTATTGATTTTTTTTAGTTGAGGAAATTATTGATTTTTTGTTAATTTGTGATATACCAAATATTATAATGATGTTGACAATTGCATTAAGAATCACTACTCTACATTGAGTGGACCGATGTTTTTTGTAAATATCTAGAAGATTAGACACTAAACAATAATTGATGTTTGAATTTATTATTAAGCCAAGACAAGTCTAGATAAATTAAGCATAAGGACAATCATAGTAGAGGTATGAGCAAGTTTCAACATTAGCACCACAAAGGCCAGAAAGATTGCAACCTCCGTTAGAAATGTGAATTCTGCTCTTTACCCAACAGAAATTACTCATTCCTAATTGAAATGACTAAAATTCCCATGCGTGAGTTAACTCACGCTAGTGTTAAATTTGCGTGAGTTAACTCACATTGCGTGACTTAAGTCACGTTGCGTGCTGTTTTAAGGCCAGACAAAACCTCATTTCTTCATTTATAATCTCAAATCTCTCTCAAATTACCGAAATCCGAAATTTTTTCAACTTCAAATCAAACAACACTCCAATAACAAGTAAGTTTTCACTTAAATTATGTTGGTATGATAGAATTTTTCACTTAAATTAGAATTTTTTAGTTTTAGTGTTTTGTTTAAAATTTTTTTTTTTGCAAGAAATGATACAATTTACATGTAAATGACTTATATTGCTTAATTGTTATGATGTTTAGATGTTTGCATGTTTATGTTAGATTTTTTTTGTCTTAAATTAGATTTTTTTAGTTTTAGGTTTAGTTTAAATTTTGATTTATTTGGCAAGAAATAATACAATGTTACATGTAAATGACTTATATTGTTTAATTGATTAGATGTTTGCATGTTTATGTTGTAGTTATCAGTTTTAGGGTTTATGTATAATTTGCACTCCAAGTGTTTGATGAAATGTTTGAATGAGTTTTTCATTGATTGTTAAATTTTTTATGGTGTAGGTAGGTTTGAAACAATGACTGATTTGTTCAATGTTAGCATACGCTTCAACGGTGGAAATCCTCAGATGTTCAAAGTTGTAGATATCAAATGTTCAGGGTTCGGTACATTAATGTCACGTTAAAAGGTCTCAAGGATCAACTGGATGAAATCAATCAAGGACTCAACCCCGAAGACACAAGGAGATTGAAATACATTTGGTATGAATGTCCAACGTTGGACGATGAGAGAATAACGTTCAGTCGGCTAGAATTAAAGAACGACGACGACATGAGGATCATGTTCTCTATTTTTTGGCAGCACAACATGGTTATGTTGATCGATATGTTTGTCACGTTGTAGAGATCAACTGAAGATATTCTCAACAACTTGATTCCGCCAGAAGATCGTGATTAGCTAGGGAATGCACCTTCCAACTACAACAATTGTCTTACATCTAAAATTGGATAAATTCAAACTTTCTAAACAACAACTCTCAGGCATTCACCCAGAAGTTTTATTGTTCATGTCAAAACAACATGTATTATGCAGAATCAACTATATAAGTTATGATATCGAATTCCTTCATATAAGATGAGTGTCACAAAATGCACCTCATTCTTTATGTGATGACTCGTCTTATATGAGGGAATTCGATGTGATAACATATATAGTTGATTCTGCATAATACATGTTGTTTTGAATGGAACAATAAAACTTCCGGATGAATGGTTGAGAGTTGTTGTTTAGCAAGTTTGAATTTATCCAATTTCAGAGGTAAGACAATTGTTGTACCACATATCTCTACCCGAATGTAATGTAATGTAGCTTTTATTCGAATTTATTTAATGCGCAACTTTATTCAAATTTATTTAATACGCAGTTTTTATTCGAGAAATAGTGAAGAGAAGGAGGGTATTTATAGGTGGTTTGAGGTAACATAGCACTTAATGATGTCAAAAAAACGTGTAAAAACCATTTAAAATGCATAAACAACCGCCCAACATGCGTGAGTTAACTCACGCAGAGTTTAACACTAGCGCGAGTTAACTCACGTTGCATGCATGGGGCAACGTGAGTTAACTCATGTAGAATGACCGGTTGTTCATGCATCAAGAATACGTTTTTTTGGACAGTGGTCAAGTGATTTTAATTGGTTTTACACATTTTTTTTTATATATTTTTACACGTTTTTTGACTATATTTATTGTAGTTATAACCTATGTTACAATCTTCCCTATAAATACACCTCCAAACTTCACCATTTCCTTACACCATCATCTCACATTCTCTCCTCCTCCTCACTCTCTCATGTTTATAGTCTTTGTCTTTTTTACCTTTTTGGGGGTAAAAAGAGGCCAATCGAGGGGTAAAAAAAGGCCAATCGAGGGGTAAAAAGAGGCCAATCAACTTGGGGCACAAAGAGGTCAACCCTTGGGGTAAAAGTAAATCTCTTTCTTTTTACCCCAAAAAACTTTTTACCGTAGATAAAAAGACTGTTCTTGGGGTATAAAAAGAACCAGATTTAGATTTACTCCAATGGTTGATGTCTTTTTGCCCCAACCTTGGTCTTTTGTTACCCAAAGGTTGGACATGACCAAGACGTCTATGACAAATCCAATAATCTTCATTCGCAGCGTCAAGACACCTTATTCCACTATTAGAGATACATAATCTAAATCAAACATATAAATATTTACGACCCTAATACCCTCAAACACTTTTCCCTTTCTGGCATTAAACTCAATTATGCAAATTAGGGTGTTAAAAGTATTTGTATACCCATTATCACATAATTAATTTATTCTTAAGAGATTATGTTTCAATCCTTTTACATGCATAACATCTTTAATGTTAGTTGTGGAGAGGTTTTCCACGACATCTTCACCTAAAATTATACCTCAATTATTTTCATCATATGAGACACACCCACACTCATTTCTTGTAAAATTAATGAACATGGAAGTGTCTTTTGTCATGTATCTTACCTTTTTATGGTTGTAATAAAGTTAGGTCCCCAACAAACGTTAGGTCATTGGGGATTAGTTGTACATATGTAATTTTTAGGCACCCACGTCATCACAATTGGTTTATCATGACTTGGTTTCATAGCAAACACTATAGGAGTTTTAGAAGCTTGTTATAGTTTATCTTTTTGTTCTCTTCATGTAAATTAGGACAAAATTTGCAATTCCTATATTCCATAAAGTTTAGATAGTCCTTAAGATATTCAATATGCTCATTTACAAGAGATGCATGTTCAGTTTTAAAATTTTCAAAAGCATTGTTAAACTTTGAAATTTCGTCTGCCAATTTGAGAATCATTCTATTTTGAGAGCTAAATTTTCTAATGCTTCAATATGCATTTCTTCAAAGGTATTTTGAAACTCATCATAAGAAGGAACACATTCAGATTCGAGGTCGGAAATGATTACTTCATGATAATTTTTAGGGGGTAATGACCAATGTGCACCTGATTCTATATATTCGGTTTGGAAGACTTTTCCATTAAATGAAGCCACTCCTATGTGAGAGATCACTTTTTTTTTTTTATGAATTGTGAGAGATCATTATTAGGAGAAGAGAGTTACTAGCAAGATATAGACTCTTTAATTGATATAATGTATAATGTGTTTGTAAAGTCCAAGAGAAAATGAATATCCATTATATAAAACTACCTCCAAAGGAAAGACCACCCTTATGAAAAATGACCAATATTTGACTTTAGTTCCTTTCTCGTGATTCCATTTTGATATATTTGACTTTCTATTTTTTATCTTCTTCTGTTATAGTTCACTTAAACTTTCATCTTCTTGATGAATTGGGTTTAGAAATATTCTTATTTGAATGAATATACAAGCTCTCAGAAGAGAAATGATTAACATTTCTATAATTTTTTCTTTTACGGATAAGTAGGCTTGTTGGTTAGGTTGCCAAATTTGTTTTAAAGGCTCCTCTCAATAAGTGAGATGGTTGTATTAGGTTTCGGTCCGAGTTTACTCAATACCCAACATGTCATATATGTTTTTATTTTATTTTATTTTTTTATATATTTTATTTATGAAATTAGTGGTACATGATCACTTAACCCTACCCTTTATAAGTCGATCTAAGTCGGTTTGGTCGAGTTAGTCTGAATGAACCTATCCATGTACGATCCTAATTTGATCCATGTAACTTATTCTATTTAATGAGATAAAACTTGATTGTTATCAACTTTTGATAATTTTTTTATAACAAAATCATTTCATTTTGCTTAAAAAGAAACCAGCTAATTGAAAATCAAATTATGTTTAGGTAAAACCAACAACACACAAATTTGACATTTTGATATCACATAATTAGGACTCGAGAGTACCATCTATAAAATAGATTTTTTTTTTTTGTAAGTACAAACTAGATTGTTTAGTCCTCTCGAAAACAAAAACAAATTGTTTAGTGTTTGTTATATTGTAGTCATCATCCACGCATGACAACGGAAAGAACCAAACATTAATACACCAAACACATTTCAAATTTTCTCCGTTAAATTTCTCCTTTTTATTATTCATGCTTAGTTTCGATTTTATTTTATTGTGATTTAAATGTCACAGTATTAAAAATAAGGTCTTGCTAACAAGTGCCCTAAGAGCATTGTTTAAGAAACCCACAAAAAGAAATTATGTCTTGAAAATACAAGTTAAACACTTGTTAAAGTCATAATCGTACAATTTCCATGCAAAAGTTGTTACTTTTAGATGTTTAAACAATGCCCTTAGGACACTTGTTAGCATTTTCCTTAAAAATAAGTCAACCCAATTTAAATGGCTTATTTTAAGAAAGACAAAAAATTTGAATTTGTTTTTGATTAAATGGTTTGCAAAGAGGAGGACACATTGCAATTCCTTTGCTCGAAACATTGTTGAATGCCATGTTGATCGACTCTTTTCAACATGTTCAAATGTATGTGTAGAAGATTACATTTTTATTAGTATTGTTTTCTTATGAAATTATATGACACTGTTATTATTTTTTATTTTTTTGAAAGAATATGACACTGTTATTATTACCAGGGAAATGCTATCAAAGTTAGATTTATTATTACAGCTTCCCACATTAACCAAGCTGTAATAACACACCACAATTACACTGTTCTATTGGCTAGCAGACAAACCACAAACCTCAATTTCAAGCTTGTCAACAAATAAAGCCAAACACACAGAATAACACTAAAAAACAAAACCAATCCTTCACAATACCCTTTTCATTCCATTTCAACTTTCTCACTCTATTTCATTTTCATTCCCAAACAAATCTCCTTTTCACCATGAAAATTCCTCAAATCATCACAACCCATTAACGTTAACTTTAACAAAACGCAAACCCCATTTCAAAAGTCACAAACTTTTCACAATTTCGTTCAAAAATGCAAGACCCCACTTTCTCCGCCGCCGTTGAAACCACCGATCATCACCACCCACAACCACCACCACCGTCGTCGTTGAAACGGACCAACCGAAAACGACCCGTTTTCAAACTTCTACCGGGTCAGATCGCGTTTCGTTTGGTCTGTCATTCGTCAACGGTTGGTGGATTGATCGGAAGTTCAGGGTCAATCGTTTCTCAGCTCCGGCGAGAAACCGGATGCAAAATCCATTGTGAGGATGCGGTGGTGGGGACGGATGATAGGGTTATTTTGGTAATTGGGTCGATGTCCGATCGAAAAGGGATTGTTTTGGGTGATAGGGAAATGGAGGTTTCTAATGCACAAGAAGGTGTTGTTAGGGTTTTTGATAGGGTTTGGGGGCTTGAAAGTGAGAAAGGGGGAAATGGTGAAGTTTATGGGAAATTGTTAGCACATAGTTCTCAAATTGGTGCTATTGTTGGAAAAGGAGGGAAGAATATAAGTAATATTAGGAATAACAGTGGTTCTAATATTAGGGTCTGTCCTGCTCCACATTGTGCTGCTAAAGATGAGGAGTTAATTCTTGTGAGTTTTGCTTTTGCTTATTATTACTATTAATAGGATTTAATTTGTATTTAAAACTTTTTTACACGAATGTTTAACTAAATATTAATAATTAGTTGTTAGATTAGTTATTCTCCTTTGTCCGGTTTGAACCGGACCTCCAACTCCTTGGCTCAAACCGGTTGAGCTTCCCAACCACTAGTAAATATTTATAGTGATATTTTTTGGATAGCCTTAAAAATTATGTATAAAAAAGGTTCACACGATGGAGGATCTAAATTAATCACTAATGATTTGTTAAATAAAGTTAATTACTAATTAATATTATTACTATTATTCTTATTAGGCACGGCAAATGCAATTGGATTTGACTCTAAGTTGAGCTCTTTGAATTAAGATCACTCAATCATTAATTAATGTTTTAATAGAGTTTAAATTCACGTATGCGATTGTAAAATAGTTTTACACTGACATGAAATTCAATGATAGGCCGTTATTTTTCCATGTCATACCACCTAGGGGCGGAGGCAACCCCGTTGAGGGGATTGAACTTAAAAAAAATGCAAATATACATCGATTTATTTTGCGTTTTAAAGACCCTGATTTTATTTTTCCTTAAAGAAATCAAAAGTTTGAACCCTTTGAGCTAGGGTCTTGGATCCACCACCGATACTACCGATTTCAAAATACATTCGTAAAAGTGGCTTGATCTGGCAAAATTGGGGATTTTCATTGGATATTAATGTAAAAATGTTCTATATTGACTATGCATATCCTTTAAATCATTTAATATATCTATGATTTGTTATACGGAGAATGTAACAGTAGTAATTTTCATATATTTTTTCTCAATTGTTAGAATTCTTTCCTTTTGGTTAAGATTGAAAATTATTTGTTGAAAAATGTGGTATTCAATAAAATAACAAAGGTAAATACCACGCATTTTATTGATTTTTCTTATAAAAATCCTTAAGAAAGGAGATTGGTTATCATTTGTATTATTTTTCTTTTTACTAATCATTTGTATTATTATTATTATTATGAGAAATTTGGGATAAGGATTCATTCATACTAAGTGGAATTCATGTCAAGTATTATGTTTTTATTAATGGTCAGTGAAATCATGATCTTGTTTTCTTCCTATATTTTGGCATGAAAATCATATTACTATGTGTATGTTATATAAGTGAATTGGAACTTCAATTTTGGGATTGTAGGTCTGTGGACCTTGTGATAAATTAGAATGTCTAAGTAGAGGAAACTGGCAAGTAGTTGACTAGATTAAATCTGATCTGTCATTTAACTGAATGACTATACTGATTTAACCAAATATATTTTCAAGAACTGCGAAAATAACACCATTCGCTTGTCATTGAACTGACTATTTAATATTCTTGTTCTTTATCTGGGAACTGGTTTGATTGGCAGATAACTGGTGAAAGTTTGGCTGTAAAGAAAGCACTGATTTATGTATCTTATTGTCTTCAAGATTGTCCACCGATGGGAAAAGTATCTTTGAACACGCCGCCAACTATTAACTCGTCTGATAGGTCAACCTCTTACACACATGAGGATCTTTTTCCTCACCTTAATTCATGGTTACCTTCAATGGAAGGTTTATCTATAAACGATGCTTCAAAACAGACAACAAACGCTAACGGAAACTCTAGCCTTGACTCAAAAGGTACCGGACACGCAGTTGTTTTCAGACTCCTTTGCTCTAACAATGTAGCTGGTAGTGTGATCGGTAAAAAAGGGTCTATAGTCAGAACTTTTGAAATCCAAACTGGTGCTTCTATTGTCTTTGCACCTCCTTTAGGTCAGTATGAAGAGCGTATCGTCACTATTTCTGCTTTTGAGGTTAGTCACGTGATTTTGATACTCATTTTGAATTGCCATAATTTTCTATTATTGATCTAGATTTTTTTTTCTTCCGTCCAGAACCTTGAATCAAGTAATTCTCCTGCACAAGATGCTGTTATTCTTGTCTTCACTAGAATTGCTGAAGATCACATTCGAAATGGGTTTCAGCCAGCCACTGCTGTGGAATCACCTGTAACTGCAAGGCTTTTAATCACAACGAGCACGTTACATTTATTGACTGGTAATGAAGGTCAGGTGATTTCAGAATTGAGAGAAGTGAGTGGGGCTGATATTCAATTACTGCATGGAGAGCCAATTCCTAATGCTTCAGATAATGATGTGGTAGTCCAGGTACAATTATGTATCTTGTATAATTCAAGACAGCTGCGCTTTTTTTTTTTTAAGGTTCTCAAGAGTTTATATTTGTTACTTTACACGGAGCTTCTGTAAATGTTTAGATTTGATTTTATTATCATATGCTGATATCCTTCATGATAAAAGGATAACTTTTGTTAGTTGCTTAATTTCCAATTTTAAAGGTCTTTAATATGGAAAACAGTTATTATACTTGGCTAGTAGAAGTGCTACCTACTTACACAAATATATTTCAGGTTCTTGACTCGTGAATTTGTTTTCAGCTTATTTGCTAACAAAAGATAAAGCTTATGAAAATAAACCGAAAACAATTTATATACATTTCATAAGCTGTTCGTATAAGCTTTCTCAAATAGTCTCACAAGTGGTTATGTCACTAGATAAGTCAATCCAAACTGACCCTGAATAAAATACTTAAAAGTAGAAAAATGCCATTGTATCCAACATAAAGGTCCTCATTTGTTAGTTTCTGGAAGCTTTCGTCTAATGTTCGTATACTTATTTTATGGTGTCTTTTCAATCCTTATTATATCTGCTTCGGTATTGCTGTAGAATTCTTCTTTTGCTGCCAGCTTAGTTAAGAATGAAATGATAACAAATATCTTATTTTGTTGCACTGCATTAGTGCTTTTACTACTGAGGCATTCATGTGGTCAGAATAGATTGATAACTTCTTTTGATAAACAACTTAATAAGCATTTATATCATAAGTACTTATGTGTGAGTTATATTTATAACAAGATAAATAAAATTAAATCAAAATGTTTTCATATAAACTGTAAGCTGTTTTCATAAGTTATCTTGAAGAGCTTATGAAAATAAGTTGAAAACAGCGTATGGACATGTCATAAGCTGTTTTCATAAGCTCTCTCTCCTAGACAATCTCAGAAGCGCTCATGCCAGTGGCTGAGTTTCTTGTCGGGGCTCCAACAATCTTTTCTTACTGTTTGCTAGTCATGTTTATACATAGAGAGATATTTCATGCAGATCACTGGTGGATACAGATGCGTAGAAAATGCTCTACGTAAAATCACTTCTATAATTAGGGATAATCCTTTGACCAATGAGGTGCTTGCTGAAGCAAGAATCAAACCAAGTTTTCCTTTAAATAAAGATACTGTTAGGAGTAAGTTCATTACCCGCAAAAAATCTTCTTTTCCTTTTGCAAGGTTTCCACCACAGGTATTCTTCACCTCCTTTATGTTTACCATCTTTTGATGTTCTATTGCATCTCTTGTTTCTCCTAGGGTTTTTAGTACAAGATTGTTTAGGAGTTTGTATATTTACAGAATGCAGGGGTGTATCAAGCTAAAAAGGTCGCAGAAAATGGGGAGTTACATACAAATTTAATCGAGAATGTTGAACCTGGCAGGTCAGTATCCCTTTCCCTTTGTAAAATCTTAGATTCCTATGATTATTAGATGTAGAAGCCAATGGCATAATAAATATTCACTACAAATCAATAAAAGAATATATTGCTTGATAAACAAATAACTCAATCTGTGAAGACATCTTCCTGCTTCTGATCTTTTTTCAACCTTTCTGATTTGGTAAAATCTTTTGGCAGAGGAAACATTGTTGCCACTGTGACAAACACTACTGTGGAGATTATAGTCTCAGAGCATGTCTTTGGTTCTGTTTATGGTGAAGATGGCGGCAATTTAGATCGAATTAGACAGGTGTGTGATTATTTATTCCCTTAGAAAGATGTCATGAATTATTTAATTTTCCGTGACTCGTGGTTGGGCTGTGTTAAACTTTCTTCTGATTATTTGGTGAGTTTTGAATCATTTGATCATTGTGGTTTTTGGAGTGCTAATGATTTTAATTAAGGTTGAAAAAAAGGTATATCTGATCTGAGTATGAAACTTGCATTTCATTTTGTTACATTTGTTGGTACTGTAACTCCAAAATTTTTAGGGAGTTTTGGCATTGTTTGTACTATGTGAAATTTATTGGCCATTATCGAAGTTTAGACTTTGGTATCAAGAGCTTTCATTTTAACCCTTTTTATGTTTAAACCGTTTAATAAAAAAATGCAGATGCAGATATAATACTAATACAAATGAAAGGTTAAAATTTTAATATACATATTTATTTTTAGATAGGGCTGAGTTTCAATCTCCTTAAGGATGGTTGTAAAATGTTTATTGATGTCACTTTAATTATTAAAAAAGTCTCGCTTTCTCAATTTTTTTATTTGTATAAGGATTATGGAAATAGTATATCTATTAAAGATGATATTAATATGCTCTAGTGTTGTTTCTGGGACCAGATTTCAGGTGCAGATGTTACAGTATTTGATCCCAGCAGCACCGGTACAAGTGGAGGGAAGGTTGTGATATCTGGAACACCTGATCAAACATTTGCAGCTCAGAGTTTGCTTCAAGCTTTCATTCAAACTGCACAAGCAAGCTGATGGATAGACGGCAAGCTGCATTTCATTTCATTTTAAAGTTCTTCCTTCAAAACAGGAGGAGGTGCCATTAGTGGTTGGTGTACATATCACACGTCTTGAGGAGTCACCTTCAACTTGTGAATAATATTATCATTATAGACTCACTTTGTCACTTCAAATGATATGATGGTTACCCCCTGTAGACTAACAGACACATTTTGTTAGATTTCGGTTTCTGACGTTTTATTAACTGCCTCTCTTAAAAGGGTCATGGGAGCTTCCGATGTACCATTTATTAGTACTATCATTTTGCTCCAAGACCTATTGATAAAAGTTCATCCTTTTCCTTTGCTTTCTTTAGCTAGTAATATTTATGTTCATATTATTCGAATCAGATTTTATAGAGTATGTGAAAATCAGATTCAAGTTCGTGCTTGATGCGAAGGTGGTATTTATGTTCATACTATTAGAGTCGGATTTATGGAGTATGTGAAAATCGGATTCAAGTTTGCGCTCGATGTGAAGTTGGATATTTTTAGTCTTTTGGATTGATGCATTTGTTGGGTATTGCAACTCCCAAATATTTATGGAATTTTGGCAGTTTGCACTATGTGAAATTGATTGCTCATTATCGATGCTTAGCTTTGGTATCCATAACTTCCATTTCAACCCTTTTAAAGTTCAACAATATCTTTGTTATTGAAAGTGAAACTTCCTCTCTCTCTCTCTCTTGAGGGGTATAATTATTAATTAGAGAATCCAAAAGGGTCTTTAGCAAATGTTTTCGAAACCTATATTGTCGTTATTGAACTTTGGATATTGTTAATAGAATATTTCTCAATTAGAGAAAGGACATGTACTTTATATATAACTAATAGAACATTTCTCAATTTGTTATCAGACTTCATGGGAATAATGACTCCTCTTTAAGAAAAAATAAAATGGGAATGACTCCTTGTCATTGACCCAGACAAAGTTGCTCTAGCCTCCCTCCAATCAAATGAGAGGGTAAAATTGGAAGAAGATAACTAAATAAAGGATAAAATTGAAAGAAAAATGTTACAACGAAACACAAATTATATAAAGGAATACATCATTTTGGGTTGTATTTTTTCTTTTCAATTTTACTCTTTCATTTACACTATTGTATTATTATTGCTGTGAATTCTTCATATTTTAATGAGATTTAACTAATTTTTTAATTGATGATAATATAATAATGATAATAATAATAAGTTTTTTATTTTTTTATTTTTTATAGAACAGTGTATAATTAAATGTCGTGTGGATCACTCTTCACACACAAAAATTTGCATTTTTTTTCAATAAATAAGAAAATTTATTAATGGTCATCAAACTCAACATCATTAGTAGACACACTTTCCACTTTCTATAAAGGGTTGGAGTTGGAGATGATACCCAATTATGTAATATGAAAAGAAGGTGCATCAAAGTTCTTAGACAACAAAAATGTTAACTAAACGTCTAGCATTCCCTCACGCTTGGCGCGAATGATTCTTATTTTCTTAATTTTTAGAAAAGAAAAAAAACTATGTCTAAACCAATATTAAGTAAAAATTGCATGGCACTTTGAGTTCGATATGCAAAAATAATTTTTTTTCTTCAAAACCATTAGATTATATATCAAAAGAGTTGTATGTGTCCGGTCTGATACGACATGTTCGATAATGACACACACACATACATCTTAATCTTAATCTTAATAATATACAAACATGAAGCATGTTTTAGACCTCCAATCCAATGTGTCACAATTCTAAGGCCTCAATGCCAAATCATCACTTCTTAAAAGCTCATTTTATCATCAAGAATAGTAAGTTGGAGCAGAAAATCATGTAATCCTCATTTTTTCACAATTTAAAAATCATCAAATTTCAATTTATGGAACAAAAATTTAAATAAGTAGATTTCCCTCCAAGAAATGTTGCTATCGGGCCTATTTCCAGAAAAACAACAAAAATCCAATTTCAAACTATGGCCCAATTATGGCTAGCCCAACACTATTCCAGTTTATTTTCCAGAAACATTAAATGCAATAACATAAAAGAAAAGCTTTCCATGTTATCACGCTTAAAATGAGACAAACTTCATAACCACCTAATCTCTGTTCTGATCCACCCAATTCAAAATTCAAATTCATATTCACAGCTTGCACTCTCCCATTAATTGAAAAACTGAGGGAAGAGGGATTCCTCTTTTCACTCTCATTTTCTTGATCCAGCATCTCTCTTACCTGAATCCAAGAACAATAAATCAACTCTTCTCCCTCTCCTCCAAAATTCACTTCACCTACTGTAATCTATCCGCCAAACCCGAAATCGCCGTTGTCAAAACCCACTTTCCGATGGATTCGCTGGTCAAGCTATCATCGTTCAATCATTTGAAACACATAGGAAGGTAACTACCTAGAAATCCCTAAACTTATTTCATGACAATCACTTCAAATCGTGTTTTAATTTTTGAAATCTCGGTGTAGCTTTTAATAGTGGATTTCATCATTCGTGATTTTAATAGTGGATTTCATTTTATTTTTTTGTTATTCACATGTTTGTAAACACCCTAGATTCACTTCACTAAGCTTTTATTTTGCATAAATTATATGATTTTTAATTGTTACTTAGTTTTCAGCTTATGCAACGATGATTTATTTCATTATCTGTTTTGGGGTTTTGGGTTTTTGTTTTAGAATAAGTTATTTTAATTACACTTATTGATGAGTCTTCAAGGTTTGCTTTAATTCCTTGGTTTTTTTTACTCATAATTAATTTTCATGAGGTTTGAATTGAATCCCAAGTAAAAAAAGCGATAGTAATGGAGTGTAATGTGAAGGATTCATAATAACAATATAGTTTATAGCCCTGTTTGGATAATACAGATTATGGCCCTCATTGGATACTTTGGAAAATCTAAAAAAAGTTAAATGTGTAAAACAGTCCACATGTTTGCCACCTTGATAACACAATGCTTACATCACACATGCCACACAAAAAGCAAAAGGGACAATAATAATAATAATCTGTTGACTTGACTTCATTATGTTAGTGGCAATTCCAACAGAAAATAAGGGTTTATATTAGTTGGAATCAATATATGATTTGGATGAAGTTATATGCTAATTTGTTGGAAATATCACTTTGGGGATAGTTTTCTTTGTTGAAGATCACTTTTTACTTGCTTAATATGGTGATATGCTGTTTTTAGTTTATCTTATTGAGGTCTGTCTTTATTTGTCTGATTCATGGTATCCAATTTGGCAAAAGAGATCAGGTTCTCACTTATCTTTCATAATGTTATTCAAGGGATAAATATAGATATAGTATATTTAATCTCTGCAGTCCTAAATTGATGGTTTTATTCTAACTTTTTTAACAATTTATTTTTTAATTTGTTTGATGCAACTTCTTTGAAGTTTAATTTAATGGTTTTATGTTGTGGAGGTTTGTTCACTTTTTAACAAGTGCTGCCTTTGTTGCAGAATCAATTTATTAGTAACTACTAGCTTATGCAGGTGAAGTTCCTTTGTCTTTTGGTTCATTTCTTTGCAATTTGTTTCATTATAATTGATCAAAGGTGTGCATTTATTTAACATTAACTTTCTGTGATTTGCCTTGCAGGTTTCATGTTTAATCCATGATGCTAT
>Ga0315914_1000640_pt1 | contig 46372 bp, 31 predicted proteins | sample MpolenodulesMG_FD_203920 | JGI IMG/M metagenome (GOLD analysis project Ga0315914, IMG submission 203920) | Medicago polymorpha root nodule microbial communities from Los Angeles, California, United States - elongated nodules | ecosystem: Host-associated > Plants > Roots > Nodule | place: USA...
TATATTGTGTATGTAATTGACTAATCATCACTCTCTTAATCGTCAATATTATTTATATTTATGTTGATGTGCTACGAGCCTATGACTGGTTTCTTTTGTTTGTTAATATATTTGCATATTAAAAAAATGTTATAATTATATTGTACATTTAATTATATAAATTTTTTTATTAACATATCTCAGCCGTATCGTATCTTGATTTTTGAAATTTTTCGTATCGGTGCAGTATCGTATCCGTACCGTATCTCATATCCGGGCTTCACATGAGCAACTTTGAAATAGTGAAACAAAGTAATACCGTATATTTAGTTAGTTGTTTAAGTTTCTTTTAACATTATTGGACCTTACCGAACCTAAGAAATACGACCTGAGAGCTAAGCAAATGCTAAAAGTGACGGTGATTGGCTGATAGCTCCACAACGGAGGTGGTGTACATGAAAACAGTGTGACGATCTAGTAAGTAAGCACATGGGGTGAGATTAATGGTTAGGAATAATGCACACGAGCCTTAACTGTGAGTTAAGCTTTATAGCAGGAGGGTTAGGGTTTTAGGACTCAAAACCCTAATTGGATAGTTGTCTTAGAAGACAAATGTCACAAATCATGAATTAGCCAGGATTAGATGACCTTCATTTGATCGACGACCTCACTACAGTGTGACTCTAAGGTAAATCCTTATTGTAATTCATTATGGAGCTACTGACCGGATTGTGAGTGGGTTGGGCTTAACCCAATTCAGAACAATTGCACCCTAAGTTGTTAGTTGATGGAGTAATGTGATGACTTGTGATCCAACACAAGGGTGTTTACGATGCGGTTTGGTTCAACTTTGAGTCTAAAAGCCATCTAAATTGCAAGAGAAAAAAGTATGTGGTTGAGTTTGGTTGGCTTTTAAAACAAAACTTAACCAAACAAAACCATTGTAGTTTGGATTGGTTCGATTTGTTACGAGAAATACGCAATTGAAAGTATTACTAATGTTTATGTTTCATGTTCCACTAAGGGAACATGACAAGTTACATACAATTTCCTATGTGAGAATTGTAGTGATTTGATACTAGTTTTACATTAATATAATTAATTTTTCCATATTGTAAGACGTCACTGATTTTTTCCACGTTTAATATTTAACGAGTTTACTAAAAACTAACAAAATTTCTAACTTGTAATTTTGTCATCCTATAAATTGATAAAGAAAAACACAACTAAAAACAAATCAAGTTTCGGTCACCATTATCATGTTGTGTTAGATCAAAATAAAATAAGAGTATATATTATGTATAAATTACGGTCACCATTAACATGTTGTGTTAGATCAAAATAAAATAAGAGTACATATTATGTATAAATTACTGATTTTACCATTAGCATGCTGCATTACATCAAAATAAGAAACATATTGAGTGTTGGGTCTTTTATGTTGAGGTTTGGTTTGGTTATTGAAATAAAAATCGCAAATCAAGCCGAACTGCACAGTTGAATATAAAAATGACATGAATTCATCTAAACCAAACATGTTTTTTTACGATTTTGGTTTGAATTGATTTGGTCATGCAGTTTTCTATTGAATTCATCCAAACCTATCTTCAAGAGCCCATGTAGACCCATCCCCAAGCGTTTTCCTCTTCTTTTAGCCAGGAAATTGGCTGTTTTTTTTCTTCCTAGTGATGAAGTTCATGATGTGTTTACTCCTTTTTATTAGTTAAAAGAAAGACATAAATTTTATTATTTTATTTTTGGTCTCACCATTTCCGCTCGTTAGTTAGCTATCTTGCCCGTGATGAATTTTGATGTTATGGTGTGTCGGGGTCTAATGTTAAGATCATCTTTACATCTGGCAAACACTTTCTACATTACACTTGTTGTGCTATACTAATACTACTATTTTTTTTAGAGGACAGCTAAAGTTATATGAATAAAAAGCAAATAAATAGACAAATTTCTTCATATGGAGATGTGGAGATATTATTATATAATAGTGCGTGAATTTGTTTTGCCTTATTTGCCAGGTGACAGATTTGCATGAATTATAAGTCGTCTTGCATCTCAATTTTTTGTTATAGAAAAGTGTTATATTAACAATCTTATAGAAAAAGTGTTATATCCCAACTTCATGACCCTTTTTCTCAAACTTTTCACAAAAATGTTTCTATTTGGTGGAAAGACTTATGCGAACTTGGGTAGATGAGATGGGAAGATCAAATTTGGTTCTCCAAGCTAGTGAAGAAAAACACCGGCAATGGCGATCATACCTCCTTTTGGGATGATGTTTGGTTGTTGAACACGTCGCTTAGAGCAACTTTAGTGTTTGGTTCTTAACATACAAGAATAAAATTGGTTTTGTATTAAGCATTGAACATCTCTTATGTGGTTGTTAGCGTGTAGAACGGTTGTGCAGCAAGAACAGTTTTATCTATATGAGAAAGTTACTTTATCTGACACACACCTTTCATGAAAGCGGAGAAGAGAGACAAAGTGGAGATAGAACCCACTTAAAAGTAAAAAAAGAGTTTTATGTTGATTTATGTCATTAGAGTAAAAATGTGAAGTTGTACATAAATCTCATGTGGCATTATAGGACCCATAAAAATGGAATAATGAACCCAATTTCACTTTTAGTATTGTAGATTCTCTTAAATAAGCCTTCCTAATATTATTTTTCTTGTCCGTCCAAAAACCTTATAGCATTAGCGAGATGAGATCCATGGGAGAAGGGTCACGGAGTTGGGATTTCAAGTGGTAGAGGAATTTCTTTAAATGAGAAAAAATATTTATTCCAAGAGTTATGGGCAGGATTGAGGAGTTTTTAATTGGCTTTGAGGATTGTCGTTGGTTCGGGTGCATGACTATTCTGAAATTTTTTCGATTAATTCGCTATATATGTCTTTTGACAAAAAGTTCTCACCATAGTGTATTTTAACTACGGCAACTCGAAGGGGTTTGAAAACTAATTGGAAGAGTTTTGCTACGCCTAAAGTTTAAACTATTGGTTGGCAACATTTTCCTCGAACACTTTCAACAAGAGGAAATATTTAAAAAGAGAATCATTAATGATGGTTTGGTAGCGGCTTGTGTTTAGTGTCCGAGTACCTTATAGGTGGATGACCATTTATTTTGTATATGCAAGTTCTCAAGTTTGATTTTGTACCAAATTTTCGAATAGGTGGGAACATGTGTAGTGCTTTTCGGCTGTGGAAGATTTTAGAGGCTAGAAACGGTAGAATTTTTGCAAATAAGAAAGTTTTAATAGAAGATTTAGTAAATGATATTAAAGTCACTTCTTGAAGATGGTTTTCAAAATTTCATTTGTCTTCTTTATTAGGAAGTGGTTTTTGTCTCTTGGTGGATTGAGTATCCCTTGTACTTTTCCCCATTTGAAGGGTCAAGTACTAATTGTACTTTTCTCATTCCTTTCTAATAAATTTATTGTTGCTTTTAAAATAAAAAAAAACTTACATATTTGTTTATGGGTAGTTTTGTTTCAGTAACATCTTCTTCATCAAACTTGTGACTGTTGTCTATATATGTTGACTTTCGTCCTCTTTCAACTACAAAGAAGGAAATGTGCTAAATTCAACAAATATTTTTGTGATTTATGTATAAATAAACATGGATACAAGAGAAATAAAATCCAATTGTAAAGAGACTGAACTCGATTAATAAATTGGTATATATAAGTATTCGCGGGAATCATAAATCAAATCGACGCTTTGGCCGAGTGGTTAAGGCGTGTGCCTGCTAAGTACATGGGGTTTCCCCGCGAGAGTTCGAATCTCTCAGGCGTCGAAATTTTTTCGTTTTCTCAATTTTTATTTTTGTCCTTTGTGAAAATAAAGCTTTTGTATTTTACGCATTGTGGTAATAAAGCTAAGCCATAAAAACACGCATAGTTTGGACTTAAAATATGTGATGTGACGGTGCCATGAAATTTGGAGTTTCATATAAAAGTTCTTTTAATATTTTCTGCAAATTCATAGATACTCAAAATAAAATAAAACAAAGGGGATGAAGAGGACTTTAATTACAAATTACAACTGAGTTGTACCTATTTTATTCTTCTTTTGATTTTCTTACCCATACACAATGGAAAATGTATTTTTTTAACGAAACAATGGTAAATGTTTTGATACTTGTATTTTATCTCCTATCTTTCTTTGCATTTTCGTTTATCCCCAACAAATTTTTATAGTTTGTTCGGTACTTAAAGAAGTGAGACGAGAGATTTGAAAAAGGAGATAAAGTGAGAGAAAAATGGGAGTTTTATTTTCAATGTTTGGTTGTGTGAGAATTTTTTTTACACCAGCTTCCAATAGGTATAAGGTATGTGGTACTTATTTTTAAAAGTCGATTACAAAATAGACTATATGACAAAGGAAATGCTAGAAATATCCTCTTTTTAACATAGAACAAAAGTAATAGAAAAAGAAGGTTGTTCTTGAGCATCTAATTGCTCAAAAGTCAAATTATCGTTGGTTGAGCGACAATTAACAGTTTTTCGCCCACAAAAGAGCAGTTAAGTATTGTTTATAACTTTTTAGATCGGTCTAATCACTTTTTAGATAATTAACTACCACTATGATATTTTCATCAGTTTAGGGTGCCTGGTAGCAAACAATGGAAGCCTAGATAGCAAAATTCAAAGAAAAAAAAGCTCCATACAACATACCTTCTCACAAAATGGGCCCAAACTGCAAAACTTACATGAAAATTGTTGTTTACACTAAAAGATTTGCTATCACACACCTGAAAATGATCAAAATATCTCTAACGGTAGTTAACTGCCGTTCGCTCCAAAGAGAAAAATTAAACAGCGAATTATTGTTAACTACAGTTGGAGGTATTGAAGGTCATTTTCAAGGGGTTCCACTTGGGTGGCATAGTTTTTAGTGATATTGGTGTATTTTAGATGAGGAAGAATGATGAATGAATAATTAAAATAAATTATTTAGATGAGAGAGAGTGATTGATTAAAAAAGAGATGGAAACAATGTCACCAATGAGAATTGCAACTTCGTGATTTTTCACGACCGTGTATTATTTGCTTTAATTGCACCATTACCCTCTCTATTTTCCGTTAAGTTAGAGTTAAAAGTTTGTCTTTTTTTTTATATATATTTTTATAAAAGCAACACGTAAGTGTTCACATGATATTCGTGTAACAAGGCTATTTTGATTATTTCCTCTTAAAAAATTAGTATTGATTATTCCGTTGTGTACTCTGGTCATGAGAATTCTAGCTAAATGCCATCGGTTTCTTTTATTCTTTATACATTATATACAAATTCAAATAAGAAGTGGAATTTTAACTTTCTTTTTGCATATTTTTGTTGTCAATATATCAAATGATAATGATCATTGAAAACTCATAAACATAAATGAAAGAATCGAGTTTCGAATCTCAATCACAACGTCCAGCTTAACAATTTCAATATTTTATTAGTTGAGTTAGAACTAATAAACTTCTTTTCTCATATTTACCATCATACCAAACAACTAAAAACCCCTTTTATAATATACTTTTATTTTCCCTTCCCCCATCTGTTTTTCAAACAAAGTCAAGTGTCAAGTCTTCCATGGGTGTAGGAAAATAAGACAACACAAAATACCATTTTTATTTTTAATAACAAAAATAATGATATTCCATCCGTTCCAATTAGAATTTTATAAAAAATTACATTCATTTTATAATAGAGAGCACATTAACACCCTATTAAGTCCAGTTCACCATGATAGTGTCATTAATAAGTGGATGGTGGAACTAGAGACAAGACATGTTCCCTAATACAGTCTGGTATAGTAATTTAATTTAATTATATCTCATTGTTATGACCAAAGTTGTTTCTTGTCTGGGAGCAACCTAGTGGCAAAGAAAAACTCAAAACGCGCAGTGTAATTTTATACTATAGCACATATGAATATCCACATTGCTGTCTACTATAGCAAGGTGGGGATATTCTTTAGGCATCTATAATAAGAAAACCAATTAGATTTCCATGTTGGTTGACCCTGTATGTATGGTACTAGTATCTAAAAGATCTAACGGTGCTGCATTCTTAGAACTGGACTCGATCTCAGAATCTCTGATTGTTTTACAAAATACTCCCACCATCGCACAATAATTTATCGATAATAAGTGCAATTTTCTTTTCACAAAAAATCAAACACAATCTTGAGAAAATTTGGGTGAAATAAAAGCAATTTACTTGACTAAGTTTGCCAGTTTGGCATTGGTGACATAAGTACGGGTAACATTCAGCATGCATGTCGCAAGAAGAAGAAAAGAAAAACATCATTTTGTGGAGTTGGAGAAACATAATGAACCGAATTTTGAAGCCACCTAATGAGGTAGTACTATAGTGGGACTTACACGAATAAATGTTTCATCGGTCTCATGAGTGATGATAATTATGTTTAGGCAAAGTGATACAATTATTTTTTTGAGCAAAAGTGATACAATTATTTATTCCATATAAAAAATAAAATAAAATTTATAAATTAAAGTTATAGTTTTTTAGAATTAATAAAAATCAATTATTTTAAACATAAATTATTTTACCTTCAACTCACTTTTAGTCAGAATCAATTCATTTAAAATTAATTTTTATTAGCACATAACTAAACACACAATAAACTGATTTATATTAGAACACATTAAAAGAGAGTTAAACAACAAATTAATTCATATTGTACCCCAAAAAATTGTCACATCAAAATTAATTATACATGAGAGTATTTCAACATCTCAAAAGTAATTCTATAAATCTAGAATCAATTTTATCTTTTTGATAAACGAAATCAACTATGCAAAAGAGTTTTTAGTTGTTAAAATGATACTCTTTGTGACATTAAGAGTATACATTTTTTGGAAACAAAGAAGGTGAAAGTCTAGAAAGAAAACTACACGTTTACTAATTTGAGATATACAGTCCATCCAAAGAATCAACAAAAAACAAATGATTAATTTGAGATGATGGTTGGTCGCTTATAAATGATCAACTACTATCACACTCAGGGCCGTCTTAACAAATTTGTAGGCCCGATTATAGTCTTTAAAGGGATGTAAAATAATTTAAATTTTAGGCCCCAAAAAACATTAAATAAGGCACTATAAAAAATTGAAAAAATCACTCTGGTGAGGCTCAAACCCATGACCATACTCCTGAATATATTTTTTTTGAGACCATACTCCTGAACATATGATGCCGCGCCATCAAAGCATAGTAATCGAATTGAAATTTGTTCGCTTTAATCGTATATAAGTATAATATTAGCGCCTTGAATAAAAAAATATATATTTTGGGCCCAAAAATTTTGAGGCCCGTGACATAGTCCAACCTCGACGGGCTATGGGGCAGCCCTGATCACACTTCAAAGCTACTAAACCATCTACACGAGATGGCTTCACGATAAGTGCTACAAACTTTGACGTCCCAATCCAATTCCATCAAGCGAAGAAAGAAGGGATAACATGTGGTTGATGATATTGGTGAAATTAACCAACCACAATGTCACAAATATATAAAAAAAACGAAAAAAATTGTGAAAGATAGAAGAAAACCACCTGTGATATTGTGGTACAATTTCGGTAACCACAATGTCACCCACGTGCTATTCCGAAAGAAGTCATGCGCAAATAGATGCCACGTGTTAGCAGGAGAAGGTAAGACGCGCAAACTAAAACAACCGTTGAGGAAATCTAAACTTTCGAAAGTGTCTAGAGTCAATGAACAGTGCATGTTATAATTGCCGGCCTCTGCCTACCCTTTTTCAGTTGCGGGTTCCACTCTCCAACGTTTAGATCCGTCATCAACGGTCAAAAAAATGTTCACCTAAATATACGGTCACACAAAAAGCCACCAATGTTTTTTTATACTCGTAATAATACTCATTTCTCTACATTGGTATAATCATATCATTATCATCCATCTGATAATAAAAAAACCATAGTATTATTCAGGTCAACCTCAACACAAAATATATTGTGTTAAAAAAAGTATACCAACTGTTCTAATAACCCTTCATAAAAGAGAAATATAACATTTTATCAACAAAAAGAAAAATATAACAAACAACAAGAATTAGTCAAAATAATTTGTGTGGAATAATTACTCAAAATAAAAATACTAAAAATTAAGAGTAGACCCTTTCTTATATCAAAAAAAGAAAGAAAAGAGTAGACCTTCAGACTTGGGCGGGTCAAGGCAGAGATTAGTTGGGAGAGAGTAATTCTTCTAATTATCTTCTACTCCACGGTACAATAGACTACTACTCACTCATCCATTATTCATGGACTTAAGTACAACCACATCACTAGTTAGTTCTACAAATTATACTGCACCAAAATCGTTTTCTCTAACTTTAATTAGAGTCTACTAGTAGACGGTGAGATTGATCATCTAAGCTAATTAGTTTTTTAGATCAGATACCAATCTTTTAATTTTTTTACAAATCGACTTTTAAAAGATTAGTTTCTATAGTCGTCTGAGATATCTTTCTCTGCTTAGATAAACAATCAATACTAGTAACATGTAGACAAACACATGCAACCAACCAACCCTATAGAAGTGAGACACACGGGCACATTAAACAAAGGGAAACAAGTACCTGCGACCCAATAATTTATGTAAACGCGTTATTGTACAACCAAGTCTAATGATCAATAATGTCCTACAAAATTAGTTTTAAAAAGGTTAACCACCTCAACTCAAATACGCGTGAAAAATTGATGAACCCCACCACCTTAAATCAGAGACAATAAAGAGCATCAATTCAATCTTAAAAACCCCACAACAAAAGAAAGAACCAATACTTTCTTGTTACTACTACTTCTAGTCGTTACAACTTTAATGTCTTTGCCTTTATAATAAAGAAAAAAATCAACACCAACAGCAACATAAGTCATAAACAATACAAATTACTCGCTTCCTTGTTAGAAATGCCAACTATTTTGCTTAGAATTTTCCTTTTATACAACGTTGTCAATTCATTTCTCATTAGTCTTGTTCCCAAGAAACTTATAACCTTCTTTCCTCATTCTTGGTTCACTCATCAAACCTTAACCAATCTCACCCAAACCACAAATACTACTTCCACGTCAAAAAGAGGTCTTGTTTTTACCAAGGCAATAACAATGGATCCAAATGAGCTCAAACGTGTTTTCCAAATGTTTGACCGCAACGACGACGGCCGAATAACAAAGAAAGAGTTGAATGATTCCTTGGAGAATTTAGGAATCTTCATCCCTGACAAAGAGCTAAGTCAAATGATCGAGAAGATTGATGTGAACCGAGACGGGTGTGTAGACATTGAGGAATTTAGAGAGTTGTATGAGTCAATTATGAGTGAACGTGATGAAGAGGAGGAAGAAGATATGAGGGAAGCATTCAACGTGTTTGATCAGAACGGTGATGGATTCATTAGCGTTGATGAGTTGAGATCGGTTTTGGTTTCGTTGGGATTGAAACAAGGAAGAACAGTTGAAGATTGTAAGAAGATGATAGGGAGTGTTGATGTTGATGGAAATGGTTTGGTTGATTATAAGGAGTTTAAGCAAATGATGAAAGGTGGTGGATTCACTGCTCTCAGTTAGTTAACTCTTGTTCTTTGCCTCTTGAGTTGGGGTTTCAACGTTGATTTCTATTCCCACGTTGTAAATAATAAGTGTTTTAGGATTCAGATTCATGTCTTGAATCTATGTGTTTTGTACTAGGCATTTTTTTTCTTCTTTGGCTTTCGTTTTGTTCTTATTTTTTTCCAATCCCAAGTTGTTTGGGTGGTTAGTATGGAAATGCATGGCTAGCTGTTATCGATTTCAAGTTATCGATTTGTCGAAGTCGTGGAATCTCTATCCAACATCTTAGATTGGCTCAGTGCAATGAATCTGAGTAGGTTAACTGGCTTGACAAGACTTAGTTCTGCCCAGGTACTGATGGATGTTTTGAAGGGGGAGGAAGGTAATTGCAATGGAGGACACAACCATTGTGACAAAAAAAGTGTGTTTTCTTTCTTTTTCCCTAGGTATTGGGGCTTGCTTGATTCTGTTTTAATATGTAATGTAAACTTCTGTTTTAAGAATATTTTTCTTCAAATTTTACCTTCCCTTTTATTGGACTTATTTTGTAACAGTATCATGTTAATAAATTCTCCCTTGACAAATTCACTTGAAATTGACATGACTTTAATTTATCAATCACAACAAAGAGGAACCTTATAGTAGGAAACTTACAAAAGAGGGAACAAAAAGAGTACTTTTATCAGTAAGAAATTGAGAAATAGGTTCGAAACATCAAACTTTCATAGTGTCTATCTCTCCCCTAAATAGATTTGAGAAATACTGAGAATCTCAACTCAATATTGTCAACTCAATTTTGATATAAACAATAATGCCGAAACCCTCATGTTCATTCATTGTCTGTCTTAAGTATATCATACCATAAAATAAGGTAATAATGGCGTCAATTTGGAATCTCAGACAGCTAGTTGCAAAAGTATAAATTATAAATGTTGAAATCTTAGGCCTGGGTAGTTTTTCCCAATGTTTATGATAAAATTTTAGAGAGATAAATTTGGCCTATAGTTGAAATTGAAAAATGGTACAGTAATTTTTCTAGAAGGTAATTGTTTCTTCCACTATAGTAAAAAGGTATATGAATTGACTGCTATATTAGTATAGTAATCATTCAAAATGTAAGCAGAGACTTTAGTCCTTGTGGTAACAGGTATCAGGTTATCAACCATAATCCTATTCCAATCAACTTGAAAAAGGTAAATGCTCATTCACTTGCTGTATTGGTGATAAATCAAAATGTGCAGCTGGGAAAATTCGATTACAATTAATGCAAGAATACAGCAGGCAGCAGCTATGGTTACTCACAAGGGAGACCGTTTTCAACAAGAACAACATGTAAAGTTAAAACTTTACACACCAGAAAATGAATTTCCCAGTAAACTATATGCTGCCTGAAGTTTTCATATGACCACTACACAACTTCAAGCCAAATGTTGATATAATTACATTTGAAACTTCAAATTGCGAACAGGACTAAGTATCTCACCAGAATGTCTGGCAACAATGGAATGTACTGGCATCAATTACCTGCCATCTGATTTTTCTTCCTCGATCTCTCTTATATTTCGGACTACATCGGCAACCTTTTTAGAGATGTGTTCTGTGTGCTTTTCCAAATCGTTAAGAATCATATTTAACTGTTCTTCATATGCTGCACAACGTCTTTTGTACTTTTGCCTTTCGTTGTGCAACTCAAGTGATAGCTCGCGGATTCTCCTGTCTTTCTCATCCTGTGACACAAATCAACAAGACAAGTTTGAGGTAGAAAAAAGGAACAAACAGAACATGTACATTCTATCCTAACAATGAACTTAACAATGCACAAATCAAAATATCCTAATGCAACATCTGTATGTAACCGATTGAGATAGGACTTTTAATGCCCTAAAAGAGTTAATACATTCCTCTTTGAGATTTTTTTTGGGGGGTGGAGGACTAGAGGTAGCTTTTCAGGCTATAATTGACTATATTATGTATATTCTTGGTGTAATATTGATAGGCCTTCATTCTATATTAGGTGGAAAATAGCAAGAGAATTTAAGACATGGCAACATGTGACACATTGTGACTTCAGATAACTAACTTCCTAATGAGGTGATGCAGATGGAAGGGAAAGGGATTTTGTTGGATCAGTGAGGGACTTAGAAAAGGGTGTGTGGAAAGTGAGGCTGAAAAAGAGTGGGTGAAGGTTTGGAACCCAGAGATAAGGTATTCTAAAAGCTCCATGAGAATCTGTATTTTGATATTCGAGTTCATCATGTAAAGGCGGGAAAAGTGTGAGTGACGGTTTGGAACCATAGATAAGGTATTCTAAAAGCTCCATGAGAATCTGTATTTTGCTATTCGAGTTCATCATGTTCAATGTAGTTCAATCCCACTGATACTAATGTCAATCTAATATCAGCAGCAGGAGAAGAGGTATAATGCATTAGCCAGTCTCACTTTTATAATCTGGCCCAGTTTGATCAGGTATACTTAAACTGTTAGTTTAAACTATAAAGTGCACTATTGGAGAAACATACCTCACTAACCAAGTGCTTCCCGGATCCTCGCCACGGAACTTCACTAGGACTCATCAGTTTATGTGTATGTTCCTTCACAAATTTGGTGACAACCCACTTCCCTTCATCCCGTAAAGCCAACCTTACCATGGCTTGACAACCTTCTCGGGTGGCCGGTGGAGGAGGGAGCACTCTATCTTTTCTGTGCACATACTTTTTTGCACGAAAACCTTCTTTTGAGCAGACAAAATCTTGACCGATAAGCTCATTATTTACTCGCGAACGGCGGTTATGGTGTATCCGTACTGTAAATCCTATCCTCCTACCATAGCCATTGTAGAATTCTCTGGCTTCCTCCCTTGAGTTGAACGGCATGCCTATGAATGGTTCTAATGTGTCCGAATCTGCTACAGGTTGTTCGACAAACTTTTCATCTTTGCCTGTACACAATTCTAAATTGTTTGTAAACTCGTCGTCTACTTTCTCACTGATTTCTGCTAGCACATCAAAGTCACTACCATCTGAATCAAATCCCTGACCAGATTGGTGATCCATCATCCTATTATAGCAGAAGTACACACGCAAATAAGCAGATTATCCTTTACAGTTCATCAAAAAACGTAAGGAAAATTTGATCATTGACAAAACCCGTAATTACTAACAGCTGAAAAAGCTTCACGTTTCGAATTTAAACAGTTTTTTTTTTGTTGCTCTTTTTTATTTTCCTATTTCTTTTGTTAATCTCCTTGTTTGGAAATATAAATATTTATGATCAACTGTGCCTCACATTATGAATAGCAATAAATGGATGTCAAAAGTCCAATCATCATATCCATAAGCTATTAGCAAAAAGATATTCATATATTCTAAATGGTTCCCATGATAATCATGAACATTAATAAATAATGTTCAACCAAAAAAGAATAAAAAATTAAATACACCCAAATCTAATATGTCGAAGATAATACAAAACCAACAGAATCAGATGTTTTCTGATAGGCGAAGGTTAAGGGTCCAGTTGATCGACTAGTGTATCCCAACAAAAATTCTTTCCTATTCAATTACAAATACAATCACTAGCATGCTTTTCCACCTTAAGTCTATGATAATGGTTCAGCGTGCCAAATACTATTGTTGGAGAGTGTCTGCCTAAGCGCGGAGCTGTCTGAAACACTGTCATGGCTGTTCACGTGTCTTATCTAGAAGCTGTGGTGAAGGAGTTAATTGACCGATAGGCGAGAATACGAACATAGATGCATAATTACTTTCAGCAAATGCTTTATAGAGTCCTGTCTATCACAGGTGGCACCACATATTCCACAATCCAGCCTATTTGGGTGGTCAGAAGGAGTCAAAGGGATATCAAAGAATGATCGAAATAGATGGAAAGGTTTGGAATATGGTTTTGACAATGGAATTACTATCCGATTCCGCTAGCGGTGGAGCAGGTTGAGCTGCAGAGTTTTGTTGGCACTCACCCAGGTGTTGGATCTCTAAATCAGAGGCCTTGAGGTGTAGGAGAATTACCCAAAGCTCAAGATAAAGTTGAGTAGGATAGCATGGACCCCTCATTGGTTCAACATGTCACGTGTGGATAGAGAATGAACTAAAGCCAACACTACCACAGCTTGTTGGACTAATTGAACCTCTATCAATTGTGAGATTCTACATTTGATCTACTCTCCCTATCGAAGCTTCTACGTATATTCTCCAATCTCGACACATGCCCAGATTACTTACGGCGAAATTCTATCATATTTTCCGCAATAAATACTATCCTAATTTTCTTGCTAATGCATCACTTCGTAATACTATTTTGTTCTGTCTGCACTTTCAATCACTCATTGTAATATTCTCAATTTTGCAACAACAAATTTACTTCCATTTGCAGCCTAATACTCACTTCCATACAACATCACAAGTCTTTTAAACTATGCGGTAAATTGATTGCATAACCTGGAGGCTGGAGTGTTATTTTTCTACTCAGCTCAAACCTGAAAGAAAGAGTAAATAATATTCGAAGTTTCTAACAACTAATTACTAACATTTGGCATTAAAGAAACAGATTAATGAGAACTTAATCAAAATTGTTGGGTGAATATTATCGGATACAAATAGCATTTAATGAAAACTTATAGTAGTAGTACATAAAAATGAGATAGTAACAAAAATCAGAATCTTGATGAGTTCAATTATATATTTTTGGGCCAAAAATAAAGACAGAAACAAATTAATTCTGAAATGGAAGAAGAAGATGGTTTACCTATCAAGCTTGAAGATTATGAACCAGAATTAAACAAAGCGAATAATAGAAGAAGAACCTGCAAGCAAGTTAAAACTTAGTTGCACTATTGATTTTTTCCCTTTCAACAAAGAATGCTCTATGGCTCATTTCAATTGAGTTCAGAAAGTTGAGAGGGAAAAGATAAAGTTGATGAACCCTTTGTTTGTTATTAATTACGAATACGATCAAGTGTAGAAGCTCAGGTGACCGTTTGTGCAACTGAATGGGGGTTTTAGCTGGAAGTAGACAAACCCAGCAACACTACTATGTCACTATGCTATCAAAACAAGATAAAAAAAATAAAATCAAGCATTAAATATGTTTTTTTATTTCTTCTATAAATAAACAAATTTTTCATTTTAGTTCATCTAAAATTTTCCTTTAACTTTAGTCTCTATCAAATTTTTATTTACTACTTTTGCTCTCTATTTTTTAAGTCTAATTTTGTATTTTTTAATGAAATTGTTGAGAAATGTGTAGAATATTGTAAAAATTTCCCCATAAAATTAGACTTTTTAACAACATAAATTAAATATGAATATTTAACCACAAAAAATAAAAAATTATATTTAATTCATGTTTTTCTTTTGGAGAGATTCTTATATTATGATAGATTTTTCTGTAAAATTTTATTTTACTTTAAATGAGAGATCAAAAGTGAAGATGAAAAATTTTTGGGGACTAAAAGTTGGAGAAATTTTTTAAAGGGACTAAATCAAATAGTTGACATATTTATAAGGACCAAAAACATATTTAATTAAAAAATCAATTGCGGTACATCGATTTATTAAAAAAATCATTTTTAATCTCTTTCAATTTTGTTAACAAATTTTTGTCCCCAAAAAAGTAAGATATATTAACAAAAACTCGTTCTTTCTTGCACAAGGTGTATCATAAAAGAACAACCAAGTTCAAAAAAAAAAAAAGTTTAAGAACACACTTTTAACTAACCAAAACACACAAAAAAAAATGTTTAACCAATTCAAAGACAAGAAAATGGACAAAACCAGTAGGAAATCAACATTGGGATATTTTACCTTTAGCCACCAAAAAGATAACAACTTAATTTTGGCCAAAAGCTGATGAATGTGAAACAAATATAGGCATTTATTTTTTTTTTAAAAAAGAAAAAGAAAGATGGTTATAACATATCATCAATAAGAAGAGTTTCAATATGATGGGGTATATAGACATTGGGACTCGTCGATAAAGTGACCTCGTTAGCTAAAACATGAGCAACCATCTTTGCTTATTGTTGATTAAACTCCATCGAGTGTTCGGAAAATGAATTGAGAAGATATTCTTGCAAGCTATAATAACATGACCGATTTTTGTAACATTTATCAGTCTAGTGTGAAAAACATCTATTGTTGTTTTGGAATCTACCACAAAATCGTTGTTGTCAAACTGCATATCTTACATCTATTGCAATGCATAAAGTAAACAAGTGCTTCCCCAACTACTATACAAACTCATAGGAGAGAAACTCATGATCTTGGTCAAAACAAAAACACCATCATCATCAAGCAAGCAAATGCCAATGCATGTACGGTTTCAATGTGACAAATATTTTATACGTTTATTTTTCGTGTAAAAAACACATCGTCTCACAATTACATTTAGACAAATATTTACATTCGATCTTTTTTATTTATTAACGTAAATCACAATGAGTATTCACTATTGTAACATTTATTTTGTTTATAGATGAGATACAAACTTAAATGAAAGTATTCAATATCAGCATTTTAATTGGGTGTTTTGGGATTATTTTTGAATAGTAAATAAATAAACAAATGAATTTCCACTATTTCCCCAAAACGCAACGTTTGACAAAGCAAAGCAACTAGCAGCAGGCATCAACCACAATGTCCTAAACGACAAAACAACGATCGTCCTATGCATCATCAACAATGGCAACATCCAAAAACCACCACCACCACGTACTCCAACTAATCCTCTCCTGCCGGAAAATCACCGCCCAAGTAACAAACCCCACAACCTCATCCATCATAGCCATGGCTTCCTCTTCCGAACAAGAGTTTCTCTCTCACAACCGCTCCGTCCTCAATCGCTTCCCTAGATCACACCGTTTCTGGGACGCCAAAATCGCTTCTCGTGTTGGTCAGAAACTCGCTTTCCGTCTCAGAGAAATCGGCATCACCGGCGTTCAAATCGATGCTAGCGAAGAGTTATCTCGTCCGTTGCATTATCGTACCATGGTTTCTCCTTTGTTCCGTTCTGTTCAACGTGCTGGTGTTCATGTTTCCGGTGCTGATAATTTACCTTCCATTTGATTTTTTATTTTTTTGTTTATGTCAATTATTCACACTGAATAAAGGAAATTATGGAACAGAAACACTTCTTGCTGTAATTGTTATTTGTTTTCTTTATTCATCAAAGAATTAACAATGTGCTGATCAGTAAAATTCTGCTGTAGCTTTTCGACAATATGTCTCCATTGAAATGACTACTATATTATTTATTATTTCATTTCATTTGTCTTATGATTGTAGACATATTTAGTAGATAAATTGTTAGTTTTGTTATCATCAAAATAGTACATAGATATTGTCCGTTGAACGTGATTCAAACGAGGGGTGATCGCTATTTGGTTTGTTTTTTAGGCTAACATCCGTTCCCGTAAGAGAAATTGCAGTTTGATTTGGTTGTCTTTTAAAATAAAATTCGAACCAAATCAAACCAACACGATTTGAGTTGAATCGATTAGTGCAATTTTTCTAGACACTATAATTTTTTTGTTACCAACATTAAAATCGAGTTAAAAAGCTATAACAAAAAATATTTTCAGCAATGTTTCAGACAATATTTTAAATTTCATTTAACAATTTTATTTTCACAAAACAATATAGACAAAATTTAAAATGTGGACAAAAAATAATCCTATTATGTAAGAAATGTAAAAGACCAAGATTTCTCATTCTATAAAATTTCATTTTATAAAAGTTTTCATTTTTAAATGAAAAGTAAAGAAGAAACTTAATGAGAGAAAAAAATATGTCATTTTATAAAAGTTTTCATCGAGTTTCTATGCGTATTGATCTATGTGACATAGGTTCAATAAACGTTTTTCTTATGTTGCGGTTCAGTTTGGGTTTGATTTGGTTGATAAAATAAAAACAGCAAACATATCCAAACTAAGTAAAAAAGTGATCCGAATACATCCAAACCAAATGCGGTTTTTTTGTGATTTTGGTCTGGGTTGGTTCAGTTTACACCCATACTTGTGTAACAACACCCTATACCAGAAGTCGTCTTGGCATAACTAATCAACCAAACTTCCACCACTATTTACATAAAAGGGATCAATATAAAACTCTTAAATCCTCTTCACCTTGGAACATCCTTATTATAATCAAGACAAATTCTAGCCTAGTAAACCTAATGAGTCGTTATCACTTCCTCGCTCTCCAGGAGAAAGAATTAAAAATAAAAAACTATTTTATGAATGATACCTGTAAGTCATAAAAAAAAAAAGGAAAGAAAGTAAACTAAAACAAAAAACAAGACAAACTTAAGTAGAACAAGGATTGTCGCCAATCGAAAGATTAGCGTGTAAGTAAAAAGGATGAATTCAATTTTACAATTAAGAACATCTAGCATTTCTTCCAACCAAAAAAGTGACACATTCTCATCTACCAACAAAAACAGTCTTATATTGTTCTTATATTTTAATAGATTTTTTTGCCTCAAAACAAAGTGTCATCCGCAAAAATGCAATGAGAAATACTAAACTAATGATTTGACCCAATCTGATAACATATGAACAAAGACCTTTTGCTAAAATCAGGAAGAAAAAAAAAAGTTAAGAGAAGACAACATTGTCTCAAACATCTGCTCAGTTTTAATACATCTATATGTCTACCATTAATGAGAACAAGGGTAGACGCTGAATTGATATATTTCGTAATCAACTTCCTCCACCTAATTGGAAACCGCTTTCAAAACATAACATCATCTAAATACTAATTCAACAAAATCACAAATCTTCTCAAAATCAACCACCACGTATTCAACAAAATCATAAGTCTTCTTTTTAAGAGAATAAGCTCTTTCTTCAATCTATTGTCATCATCCCCTACTTCATCTGTAATAAGAATACCATCATAAATTTGACGACCCTTCAAATAAGCTAACAAAACATTCATCCAAAAAGCCACATTATTTTTTGGTTAGCATGATATTGGTACGAAGTTTCCACCACCGCTTAATGACTAATCTGCGTCAAAGAACCCGTAGGACATACATGATAGGTTTTTCCTTTCCAAGAAGCCACATTTATTAAATCTTCAAAGTACTCCATCCGTCCCATTTTAAGTGAGCCTTTTGCTAATTTTACATATATTAAGAAAAAATGTATAAGTGAAAGAGAGATAAAAATGGTTTTGAGTGCCCTTGTTAAGTATTGGTGTATTCCTCTTTACCATAAATGCAAGGTAGAATATATTGAATTGAATGCGGTGAAAGTAATATTAATTATAGTTATAAGTAGAAAAAAATAATTAATATTGTATTTAAAACTGAAATGAATCAATTTTTTTTTCCGCAAATGGTTCATTTATTATGGGACAGAGAGAATATAATTTTTGTCCAAATTGCAATAATCCACTATGACTCTGCAAATCTCATCTCCGAACATGAATTAATTCCCTTAAACATGTTATTTTCATGAAAAAGTAAAAAGAGAAAGAAGGAAGTTTCCTACTTTTTTTCCGTTAATAAAAAGTTTCCTTCCTTTGCAATCCACCTTTCTTTACCTTTTTTTTTTGGTTACACCTAGATAAATCCACCCATTATTCCAATCAACCCAAAATTCGCGGTGCCAATGGTCTTTGCATCGTTGTTTCTCCCACCATCAAACCATTGATATCATCCCATCCAACTGGAGTATCAAATAATTTTATCTAATCTCATACTCATTCCGGTTCTTATTATAAGAAACAATTGACATTTTAGATTCGTTATATAATTAATGTATTTTGTTATAAATATAGACTAGATACATCATTTACACAATAAATCTAAAAAACCAAATATTTCTTATAATAAGGACTACATAGAGTATATAGTATTGCCATTAGTAGTATATACTAAGATGAAAATAAAATAAAATCATTTTAAGAATGCCACAACATTCTAATCGCGGTTCAAGCAGGATACTTTGATTTCTTTTTAATTAATTTTTTTAAGAAGTGAAAATAGAATTAAATTAAACACTTACCATCCCATAACAAGGTAAACTAATAAAGTGATTAATTAATCATGTATCTAATGAAATCATGCCTAACAAGTATTTATAAATAATTTTAACTCCTTTTTAATTTTAACTAATATTAACATGAGTTTGATGTTGTAAATTTACTTATCGCTAATATTACATTATCTGACATACGTAATTTGGTGATGAAACTAAAAAACTCACCTTTTCAACCGTATTCAATTTCATTAACGTCATCATGGCTGGGGGAGAGTTTCGCATTCTAACTCTAACCCCATCGCCATTTTTTCACGGTATTCTTTCTTTTTTCTTCATTTTCATTTCATTTTATTATATACTTTCATTTCTTATCCAATCTATTTCATTTTCTCTTCATCTTACCTTAATTCTCATTATTATTTCATCAATTCTTCATTTTCAACTATATAGTTTAGATCCCGATCGAACACGCGTGGTGCAATTTCAATTATTCCAACAATTTCAATTTATCAAATTCGTAAGTTTCATACATTCATTCCTCTCTATCAACTATTCATAAGTATATTGTTTTTTTTATTTTTTATTATGACATAATTGATTCATTAAACCCTGTGTTCTTTATTCAGCTGAATTTTACTCTGTTTGTGAACTTGTATGAAATTGAAGTTGTTTAATTATTATTACTGTGATGTGATTTTGAGGAAGTGAAATTGTTGTTTTTGCAGGTGAGGGTCTGTGAATTTATAGGAAAATGGGGGTTATGTCCAGGCGGGTTGTTCCCGCCTGCGGTAACCTCTGTATTTTTTGTCCTTCGTTGCGTGCAAGATCAAGACAACCCGTTAAACGTTACAAGAAGTTGATCGCTGAAATCTTACCCCGTCATAAGGTATAATTTCATGCTCATTTCGCTATATGATGTGTTTGCGAGTTTGATAGTGTCAGATAGCTTAGGATTTTAAGTTGAGTTTGAAATTATGTGCGAATGTATGCATTGAAGGATGGTATCTTGGTTTAGTGTTTTACTAACACTTATTGGTAATGCTATTTTGTGGTATGGCGCGAAGGATGTACGTTGCTTGTCTGTTAGGATTTTCAAATACTATTGCCTTTTGCTTTTAATAAAATGAAATGCTTTAGCGTTTATACATATATACAAGAGGAGGGATGAAATTACACCAATACGTTACACTAATTATTACACTCTTTTCAGCCGTTGACAATGACTCATGCCATTTTCACTTTAATGATCACGTGATATTGTACAAATGCAAAGAAACCCATCGTGAAACTTCCTCTTTTAAAACCTAATTACATTTAGTCGGCGTGTTGTATCCGTGATTGTTCTTCTCCCCATGGGAAAAAAATCACCGCCTGCTCCCCAAGCCATCCAATAGCTTTTGATTGACAATGCATCTTCATATACGACTTTATAAGATAGTTGATTAATTTATGACCCTAAGTAGTTATTACCGACTCATCATCATTGTTTGTACATAGAAAATATTTAATTGCAGCTCATGGATGATGCAGATTCCATTCTTCGTCAATTTGTAACAGATTGATTCTGTGTTTATGGCTGGGAACAAATGAATTTTAGTGCAGAAAGCATAGCCAATGAATTTAAGTGTAGAAAGTAGAGAAATTAGTGTGCAAGTTAATTGGGTTTCAAAAGAAGAAATTTCTGATGGATGTTTCTTTGGATTTGTATCATATCACGTGACCATTAAAGTGAAAATATCATGACCCTAGATGAGATCAATATCAACGGAACCCACTTGGGTTGGCCTAGTGGTATTGGCTTGGGACCTGGGAGTGTGCTCCTCTTCATGGTCTCAGGTTCGATTCTCTTCGGTGCCAATTTGGGTGGGCTAATTTAGCTTCTTAAAAAAAGAAAGATCAATATCAATGGTTGAAAATTAGTGTAACTTATTGGTGTAATTTGATTCCTCCTCTCTATATAAATAATATATAATAAATAATAATAATAATGACCCTTTTTGGAGGAAAAGGGGGAATTGACTCTACAACTTACACGTGGCTCTGTTTTGGGATCTATTTATATACAATTGTGCTATTTGGATACACGATTTCCGATAAACCGTATAGATATATAGTGTTTGTGTCCAGATTTATGTGAAAAAACATTTATCTTTTTGTTTAGAAATTGTACTAGAGGGTGCTATATGATCAAAATTGCACTAGTTGTTTGGATTTAACAATGATTTAGAACCTCTGAAGGCCCTCTAACCCTTTTGCCCTCTCCTGTCTCCCCTCCCCTGGCTGAACTGAAGAATATGGAAAAGAGTAAAGTTTTTGATTCACTTGATGATTACTGTGTTTTGCAGGTTGCTGAGCTCAATGATAGGAAAATCGGAAAGCTATGCGAATATGCTTCTAAGAATCCATTGAGAATTCCCAAGGTAATAATGTTCGTACAAACCTACTCTTTGTTTCTTGTCACTTGTAGTCTATTTGTTTCACTTAATAAACAAATTTATGACATGCGGGAGGAAATACAGTAGATAATCATTCTCATAATAAATTACTAGTGGCTTTAACTAATAAATCATTGTAGAAAATCGGTTGGCTTCCATCTAATCACATGTTTGATAGAACTGATATATTAATCACCAAGATTTTTAGTGGCAATCTCAAGTACTGATTTGTAATTTTTGTCAACATTTTCATTCAATTGCTGAATATATCTGTTAAAGGAAAACTTGGTCATTTAGTATTTTTAATGAGGCCATGCTAAAAGAAATAATTCAGCATTTCTTCACCTAATTTCACTCTGAACAAACGCCATGAGATAAATTTAACTCTGAATTTTTTCATTTTCAGTATTGAATTCAATCTCTTATATACGCTGAGTTTAAGTGGTGTTTTACCTTGTCAGATTACAGAGAACTTGGAGCAAAGATGTTACAAGGATCTGCGTAATGAAAGCTTTGGTTCAGTGAAAGTAATCTTGTGCATATACAGAAAATTGCTGTCGTCATGTAGGGAGCAGATGTAAGTTTTTTGCCTTATAAGTTAAGTGCAGACATTTTCCCTGTACCGAGTTGTTATTTGATCCCAACTGAGTTTGTTGAAACAAAAAGGGATGCTGAGGGAAGGATTTACCTTCCAAATCTTAAGATTCAGACATTGTAATCACAAGAGTATTACATCTCAAGCATTTTTTAAATTTACTAGCATTTATGAATTTTGCGTTCAGGACCTTCTGGTATCATTCATGCTGGGTGTATGGCACTATGGATAGATGGTTATATGATAAACTTATTCTGGACGAGTAATCTTAGTATATAATACAACGAGAAGCCTTTTTTATAACACAATTTTGTATGAATATACCTTTATTTTTAATATAATATTTGCATTCCAAGGCAGGGTCAAGCATTATCAATTACCTCTCCTATTTGCCAGTTACTTGAGCGTTATACAATAATGTTTTGGTTCATTTGATTTCCAGTTGTTAGATGCTATATTTCATTGTAATGAGTAATGATATTCAAAATAAATGCTTCTTAATCTGCAGACCACTATTTGCCAGTAGTTTGCTAGGGATCATTCGGACTCTTCTTGAGCAAACACGAGCAGATGAAGTGCGGATCTTAGGTTGCAATACTCTTGTAGATTTTATTATTTTCCAGGTATATGGTCATTTGGTCTTTCTGATTTGAGTGTTAAAAACTTGCATTACTGTTTGTGAGTGGTTTAGCACCCTTCTGAAAGTAGAATTAGTGATTTCAGTTTTAAGTTATTGTCTACATTATAGGCCCTGCTACTTGATATACTGCAATTTATAGTTTGTTTAGTTTCTATTTTGTTGTCACATTTTTTTTAATACCCCGAGTTTAGTGATGTTAACCCTTTGAACTAAAAGTAGACAGATGGTACATACATGTTCAACTTAGAGGGTTTTATCCCAAAACTATGTCAACTGGCTCAAGAAGTGGGAGATGATGAACGAGCTCTGCTTCTACGTTCAGCAGGACTACAAACTCTATCTTCTATGGTAATGCTCCTTTGTTACTTCTTTCTTACTGAATTTGCTCTTGCACTTTCGTAGTAAGTTTATAAATGTAAGAACTTCTCTTTATTGATCAATACAAACAAGAATCAACCCACCTTGATTGTTTTTATGAAAAGGTTCCATCTGCACAGAATATTAAATAACTGAACGACAAAGATCATCTTTGGCAGTTTTAGTTATTTTTTATTTATAATTCTTCAGTATTAAACTTCTTTGTACTGATAGTGATACAATTAAATCATTTTCACACGTTAGCAGTTCCCTAGTTCCTACCATGATACTTTATGCCAGTTCCCTTTTGAGGTTCCTTGGCCTTCCCTTGATGCCTTTTGATTTTGTCCTTTGTTTTTTTGGCCAGGTGAAGTTCATGGGTGAGCACTCACATCTATCCATGGATTTTGACAAAGTGAGTATTGTATTCCTGTTTTTATTCCTTCAGTCTGTTGACTGATGATACCTGTAGTGACTTCAAGCAAAGGGTTGTATAGAACTTGAAGCTTAGTTTCTATTTTATTTATTTATTCCAAAATTTGAACCATAATTTGGGTCTTGAATTCAAAGTTAGTTTTGGGTCTTGAATTTCGATGCTAGTTTACACTTGAAGGCTGAAGCCAAATGTCTTCTTGTCAATCTAATTTTTTTTTCTTCCCTTTTCTTATTTGTTGGGTGGGCGGGTTTTGGAATAGATTATATCAGCAATTTTGGAGAACTATGTGGATCTCCAATCTAAATCCAACCTTGCCAAGGTAGAGAAACTGAATTCACAATCTCAGAACCAGTTGGTTCAAGAATTTCCTAAAGAAGAAGCCCATGCATCTTCGATGTTGAATGTTGCGACAGGATTTGAGATAGAGTCCAAATTGTATGTCTTCTCTAACTCTTCTTCCTGCTCCCTTTATTACGTATGAATCCAACATCGGTAATCCCAACAGTGTGTGTTCATCACTTTCACAGGGATACGGCTAAGAACCCTGCTTATTGGTCAAAGGTTTGCTTGTATAATATAGCCAAATTGGCAAAGGAAGCAACGACTGTGCGGCGTGTCTTGGAACCACTTTTTCATTATTTTGATACTGAGAACCACTGGTCTTCTGAAAAGGGGGTTGCTTACTGTGTTTTGATGTATTTGCAATTCCTTTTAGCAGAATCAGGTATTCTTGTTACATTCTTCATTGCTTTTCTTAGATATTAAAGTCTCCTTATTTTTCTCAACAGCTGATTATCACTTTTTGAACATCAGGAAATAACTCCCATCTTATGTTGTCCATATTGGTCAAGCACTTGGATCATAAGAATGTTGCCAAGCAACCTATCCTTCAGATTGATATTATTAACATCACCACACAGGTTGCACAAAATGTGAAGCAGCAAGCATCAGTTGCAGTGATTGGTGCAATATCCGATCTCATTAAACATTTAAGGAGATGCCTACAAAATTCAGCTGAAGCAACCGACATTGGAAATGATGCGTATACGTTTAATACTAAACTTCAATCTTCCATTGAAATGTGCATATTACAACTTTCAAACAAGGTACATATATGCTAACATTATGTATCAAATTTTTGGTTTGTGTTTCAAACTTTATGGTATTTTATATGACACATGACTTCTTTATGGGTATTCTCCGAGTAAAGTTTCTTCAATTCTATGTCTATAGATTCAATTTATTATCTGTTCTCTCTACTGAAGAGGTTTTCTTTAGAGACCCGTGTCTTTGGTTCTCAATCTCTCAAAAAGAATGTTAAAATGCCACCTCTGAATTCTGACTTTTACAGAAGAGTAACCAAATTTCTACACTGTTTTCCTCTGTTTTTTTAATAGAAATTGACTTGATTTTATAAGCAACTAAATTACTATAGAAGTATTAGGATTGAGTATCTTGCAGCAGTTTTGTCACACTGCTTCTATTGTATCAGGTTGGAGATGCAGGACCCATTTTTGATCTGATGGCTGTGGTGCTAGAGAATATTTCTAGTTCTACTATCGTAGCAAGAACAACAATCTCTGCTGTCTATCAAACTGCAAAGTTAATCACTTCTGTCCCTAATGTGTTGTATCACAACAAGGCAAGTATTTCTTACTTTCGACTGAGAATGGTGTTTGCATGCCCGTCTCTATTTAATTGTCTAATTTTTTGGGTTACTTTTGGACTTTTCCAGGCTTTCCCTGATGCATTGTTTCATCAATTGCTACTGGCCATGGCTCATCCTGACCGTGAAACACAAATTGGAGCGCACAGTATTTTCTCTATGGTGCTCATGCCATCTGTGGTTTCTCCTTGGTTAGATCCAAAAAAGATTTCCAAGAAGGTAGAGAGTGACGGCCTCTCCATTCAGCATGAAAGTCTTTCTGGAGCAGATCCCTTGAATGGGAAACTGGTAGAAGAAAAGGTAAAAGCAGGTCTGAGTGGGAAGAAATTTTTCACTCATGCTCTAGCTGATGGAAAAGATGTGAGATTTTTTTTTTCATTATGTACTGTATGCACTTAAATGTGTTCTTATTGGTTGGATGGGTTGAGGGTATTTTGTTCCTATTCATCACAGTTTAATCTCAATGATTCTTGTTGAACTCAGTTATGTTGGTGGGCATTCAGTAATCAGTTAGTCAAATGTTGCTATAAGCAGTTCCTAACCAAATGCTGGATCTCTGAAATTTTCAGGATCTAAGATCTCTTAGGTTGAGCAGTCACCAAGTGAGTCTCTTGCTTACATCAATCTGGGTTCAGGCAACATCTGCTGAAAATGGCCCTGCAAATTATGAGGCAATGGCACACACTTATAGCATTGCTTTATTATTTACTCGTTCTAAGGTAAGGTTGGTGCATACCAAGTGCCATGATTGCTTTAAGATTTTTATCATTAAGTATAGCATACACTGAGTAGATTTTACAACCATTGTTTATAAAAGTGCAATTAATTATAAGAGCAACTTCTGAAAGAGTATTTCTACTTGGCTTTATATCGTTACCAGCATTTAGTGGCAATGATGAACATTCAGACAGGAGTTTTCATGTTTTCTAAAACTAAGAAACAATAGTGTATACCACATTTTTGTCCCAAAAATTTAATCTGGATAGCATTTAGAACCAAATGATACTGCACGATTAATTTGTCTAAGCTGATGATGATGTTTATTGCTTTCCACAGACATCCAGTTACATGGCTTTAGTAAGATGCTTCCAACTGGCATTTGCCCTCAGGAGCATATCTTTGGACCAAGAAGGTAACTGGGATACATGTAATTTTGTACTTCGGAGGTTGGGAATGGTTTCATCATTCCCTGACTTTTTGCATACTGGAAAAAGAATGTTCTTCCCCATTGAATGGTGGCAAAAATGAAATAAAAATCTTTGAAATGTCCAATAGCTAAAACTTACTATAACTGAGAATTATATTTTTTACGGCAACTCTTTTCTGACATGTTTCTTTACGTGCATGTTAAAGGAGGCTTACCACCATCTCGCAGGAGGTCCCTTTTAACCTTGGCTTCGCACATGCTTATATTCTCTGCCAGAGCAGCCGATTTCTCTGATCTGATTCCAAAAGTCAAAGCATCCCTGACAGAAGCACCGGTTAGTTTCTACTCTTAACCTTTTGATTTGATTTCCCATTTCACGTCCTTGTTCTTCTGCTTCGGTTTAAAGTTGAAAGTCATTGTTTTTTTCCTTTTCTAATTATGCTTATAACCATTCAAAATCATAAACCCACAGGTAGATCCTTTTCTTGAATTGGTGGATGATAACCTGCTGCGGGCTGTTTGTATAAAATCAGACAAAATAGTTTATGGATCTGTGGAAGATGAAGTTGCTGCTATGAAGTCACTATCAGCTGTACAATTGGATGACAGACAATTGAAAGAGACTGTAATATCATACTTCATGACTAAATTTTCCAAATTACCCGAGGTAATATAAATTTGCTTGGGCGGGCAAAGAATACTCTTTTATGCTTTGAAAAATTATTATGATACTTTTTTGTCAAACTTTGTAGGCAAGATGATTTTCTAAAGTGTGTAAAAAAAAGATGATTTTCTAAAGAAATGTGCCTTTGTTATTTATTTATTTATTTATTTATTTTTTGAAGAAGGGCTTTGTTATTTTTCTATTATAATAAACTCACATAAAATCCCTCCACGTGCAATATGAAAAAGAAGTAAAGAAAATCGTAGTGGGTATGCTCGAGTGAGTAGAAGGATAGTGATAGTAGCAACAAGAAAGAGAAAATAAATGTAGGAGGGTAGTAACACACTTTGGTTTGCTCCAATGATATTATGCCAGTGACTAATAATTGAGTAGCAAGGATGTGGAAGTTTATAACAAAACAAATGATTGTTTGGTAAGCGCTTAACAGTTATTGAATATAAGAAGTTAAATGGTTGCTTTTGGTTCAATAGTTAATTATGTATTTGGTCTGTATATATGTTCCAGTGTCACGCTCTCACCCCTTTGTCCTGGAAATTGTCTAAAAAATTAATATTATCTTATGTAAAATAGTACTTGCAGTGGAGTGGCTTGGATAGGAATATATTGGTTGTGTATATGTGGAAATAACATGATGTTTTCCATATTTACCAGGATGAGTTGTCCAGCATAAAAAATCAGCTTCTACAGGGTTTTTCTCCTGATGATGCTTATCCATCAGGACCTCCATTGTTTATGGAGACACCAAGGCCAGGTTCTCCACTTGCTCAGATAGAGTTCCCTGATGTTGATGAGGTAAAATTATCTAAAAGTACATCTTCATTTAGTTTATTTGGAAAAACTTTTGACCAATAATGTGATTGGTTTTCCAGATAATGGCTCCAGATGATTTGATAGATGAAGGGAGTGGGACCGAACTAAGTGGAAGCCAGTCAGATCGTAGAACATCACTTTCAACCAACCGCCCAGATGTTCTAGGTGTTAATCAACTCTTGGAATCGGTAAAAATGATATGCTCTTCTTTCTTAAAAAAACATACTAGTTGGCATTTTGATTATATTCTGAATCAAATTTTTATGCTTCTGCTGGAGAATGAATGTGTTTCTTCTCTTTAATGATATATGGGGATTATCACATGTATAGGTTTTGGAAACTGCTCGGCAAGTTGCAAGCATATCCACTTCCTCAACTCCTTTACCTTATGACCAAATGAAGAACCAGTGTGAGGCCCTTGAAACAGGAAAACAACAGAAGATGTTAACCATTCGCAGTTTTAAGAATCAGCAGGAGACCAAGGCCATAGTTCTTTCAAGTGAAAATGAAGAAGTTTCCCGTCAACCTGTTAAGGTTAGCATTTTCTTACAATAGTTTGCATGTATTCTTCACGTGCTGTGCCATGTTTTGTGTTATTAGTGGAGTGATGAAATTAATCCCTAAGTCCCAAAGTACATTATAATTTTTTTTTTCTTCATGAGATGGGGATACATGATAATGAGGCACAAAGACTAGGCTATGATTAGAGTTCAGTTGTTTCGTTTTCTGGAAATGATAATTATTTGTGAGCTGTGCCATTGTGCAGGCACTAGAATATTCAAAAGGAGATCTGAAGTTGGTAACTCAAGAGCAATTTCAAGCACAGGATCAAGTCCGCTTCCGTTCACAAGACACTAGGAAGCAACATTCTTTGAGACTTCCACCTTCGAGCCCCTATGATAAATTCTTGAAAGCTGCAGGATGCTAATGAAGCTACTTTGCAATATACACCATTTTTTCATTCTTTGTGGTGATGATAAATTAAGATGTTTCTGTACTCATGCCCATAATCCATGAAATGCGCAGCTTCTTTTTTGTTGAAGGAGATGTTTTGTTTCAGTCCAGCAAATGTATGATATTGTTTATAAACAACATTAGTTATATTTGTCAATATTTATAGTTATTTTTGTCTTTTTTAGAGGATAAAGGGTTTTGTTGATAAATTTTGTCAATGTATAATTTTCCTCCTGTTCCCTCAGAGGTTCAAATAGTAAAAGCTCCCCATGAGTCATAAATGAGTGAATTCTTGCCCTGCTCTGCCTTCCAAATTATCAGTGATAAAGCAAATTATGGGTGAAATCTCTTTTGTATATTTTATTTCAAAATTTTAAGAAATCATTATGTCCGCATGTTGGTTAAGTAAGTTATTGGATTATAAGTGGCTTAAAATTTTCATATATTACAATATCAAGAATTTAATATTGATACATTCTTATTTTATATTGTGACAAAAAACGAAATAGAAATTTGAGAGGACGAAAACATCACGTTTTAAGGGATTAAAATTAAAATTTGTTTTATTTTTAGGGATGAAAATGTAAACTTAGACTATGCCTATAACAAAAATATGATCTTGCTTCTTGCAGAACTATTCATATTGACAAAGTTGTATGTGATGAAGGACACCCAAATTTTGCTTATAGAAGAGAACTAAAAAATTCTTGCATAATAGATTTCACAGTTTTCTTGTGGATGATTCTTTTTCCCAACTCAACATGCAGTAGCACAAGATCTTTTGAATATTTCAAACCCGTGAATGAATGAATTAAAGTGCTTTGGAATCTCGAGAGCTTGTACATACATGGTGCAGTAAGCTTTGTGCAGTGAGAGATAATTTTGTTATAATAAAACAGAATTTTCATCCATTACACTTGGTATCCTAAAAACATTCTAAATTATTGAAAGAAAAAAACTCAAACTCTTAGTTTACAATTCAAAAGACTCAAACACATTAATCTCTCCTCCCAAACTTGTTGTTTGAGTAGTGTGAACACTGCTCTTGCAACTCGAAACAGTAAAAGAAAAAGCAAAAAGATAATACCTAAGCTGAAACTGTAAAAATAAGACAAAGTTAATCAATAGTATACTGCCTTGTGTTGCTGCAACAGTGTGCAACAACAACTTACTTCTGCACTTGCTTCTTCTTTCTTGGATTTGGACCTGCTCCACAGGTCTTGTACCTCCTTGGCCTTGGTTGTTGAGTTGCTGCAGGATCAGTATTTGTTGCATCATTTTGTTGTTCTGCTGCATTAGGGCTAGGAGTTGGAATAGACATAGGTTGGGAGGAAGATGGTTCATAATGTGTTTGTGGTGTGTGAAAATATTGACTTGAACTTGACGGTTGAAAAAAACTTGACGATGGATTACCATCTTCGATCGTAACACATAACTCGATCGATAAAATTGCATCATACTTCTTATAAATGTTAAACATAAACTCAACATTGTCGTTATCTGTAATTTTATACGATTCATATAGAATATTGGTCTTTCCAATAAACATAGGGATTCTACAAATAATCTCAGATACAACCTTATTGTTTCCTAACTTGAATTTTTCTTCTATTCTTTGCTTTAAGTAAGCAAAAGTGCATTTAGGACTTACATTGAAGCCCTTTCTTACTTTGCTTTCAAAATATACGCCAGAATCATTATTTCTTTTGCATTGTCCATTGTAGTGGACAATGAAAAATACATTTGATGATGGTGCCATTGAAATTACTTGGCAATAGTTTTTGATGTAATGAGTTGAAGAAAACTTCATAGTCTTAAATAGGCTAACATGTTTGCACTTTGCAATCACGCCATTTCATACGGGGGTATTTTAATATGTGCTTTTTCAATGCAATTCTAGTGCTACGAATCTCATGTTTTGCAGCTTTATTATTTTGTCTTGGATGGACAATGAGTGGTCTTGTCCCATTATTATCACAGGCATTGTCATCTTTGAATACTTTGCTTGTGTTATGTACAAAAGCATTAAGTTGCCTTTAAAATGCCCACCAACTCACTTTGTAAAAATCAAAGGTGAATGAAGATTCATTTGAACTCATGAGTCATATCAGTTTCCAGTCTTTAATAAGTATAAAATATGATACTTTCATATCTGCTATCTACTTTATTCCTTAAAAAAAGAGGAGTCTTATTTGAACAATCATTTTTGTTGACAACTTTTGAGACGATCTAAATAAACAAAGAAAAATGAGTATTGATACAAAAAACAAAGCAATAGAGAGAGAAGGTAAAAACACAATGTGAGTATGAGAGATAAAGTTGTCATAAAATGGTTGTTCAAATATCATTTCTCTAAAAAAAAATAGTGTTAAAATGTTTCTTTGACTTTTAGCCTTTAAGGGTGGGTTTGAATCCAGAGTTTAGGAGGCGAAGAGAGATGAGAGTTTATTTACTTTTTTAAATTACAGACTATATAACATGTTTTTTTTTTAAAAAATAAATTAAGTGTGACTGAAATATTATATGATTGTTTATCATGTTAAAATATTAACTTTTCAAAAAAAATATTTTATAGTCTTTGTAATTTAAAAATAAAAAATAAACCCTCCCCTCCTTAACCCCCATCCGATCACACCCAAAACGTTTTTCATCACAATTTTTTTTCCAAGTCATGTTTAGAATAAAAAAAATTAGCATATACCAAATACATTTCATTATAAATACCCATATATATGTTAATTATTTTGAATAATTAACATGCCTTTTTTAATTATTTAAATACTTTTATTAAAATCATAAATTAAAAACTAAAAAATATGGTAATACACGTAATTTATGTAACATTTTAATATATCAATTTTCATTAAATAAAAATGTCAAATCAACATGATTAAGTTAAATTTTGGTCAAAATATGGGTGGGGCTATGAAATCATAAAGGGTAAACTAGAGGCTCAAAATCACATAACTGAGAAAGTAGGAGGGGCCAAAATCGCTTCATTGAAACTATGATGTTCAAAATCGTACAATTAAGCCATTAATATATGTAGATTGATCTGTGCTCATTCACACGGATACTGCAGTTTCAATACAAGAGCCTAACTACAAAAGATCCAAAACTTGCATTCAATTCATGCACATACAACTAGTCAAGAACCCATTAAAATGCTTCAAGCACAAGAACCAAAATTAGAGGGCTGATTTTTTTGCCATATTTCTAAATTTAGTCAACATTTGAGCAGCAGCTGAATCTCTTGCTTCACGGGGAAAAGCGCATGCGTTTCCCTCACACAAATACTCGAAGTCTGCTCCTTTAACTCTTACAGTAGCTTGAAATTCACCTTCAAAAGTTAATCATCAAGTATAATGAATCGTAAGATGCATGATCAATAAAAATATGCCTTAGTACAACTGAGTCCGAATTGAATGTAGCTAATGGTGCATTGTACAAGCAACATTGGTTAGGTAGTCTTACCATCTGATAGAGATACACTATAAGTTGGTAGGATCCAATTATTTTCATGGCATATTCCATCTAGTTCCTGCAAGATCAAACATAATTTTCAAGTACTTGTAAAACGATGAAGGGAAATTAATAATGTGTCTAACTACGTTTCTTTAAAACGCATAAAATCACAAGGATTGATACCTATTGCATCATTCCGCACCACAACTCCACCTGATAAGTTGTTTATGGCCCTCTAAAACATTTTATATTTTTTCCACAAATTTAAAACTATTGTTTCTTCTTAATATTATATATCCTCTTGATCAATAGACTCATATATATGTTCCCTGTACGAAATATTTATTTAACATTGCTGACCTCTTCTAACAACAAGCTTCCAATAAAAAAATAGCAACATCCGCCAGATTATGCATTTACAGAACTGAATAAAATTAGTAAGTAATCATTTTCTCTTGTTTTACTCAAATATATGAAAATAGGAAAGTAATCGTATTAATGAACCACAAGTATCACTCATAATAAATATCCAAACCACGGATGGATGTTAAAAATTAAAGCAAGTATTAATTAGAACATGTCTTGCCTGGCAAGGACTTTGCAAAGTGAGCACAGCCTCTGTCAATTTTTTACTCTTAACAGATGGAGGTAAGCATTGATCATCAAGATATTGACACATCCTTCCTTGATTCCTTAACCATGTACCATTACAGCCTTCTATAATGGATTCTAATTTTAATTCAAAGTCATCTTCCTCACCTACATTTGACAAGAAAACACAAACAATATTTATTTTCATCTTCACATGGTCGATATGTAAATTGTAGTGTAGAGGGATAAATCAGTTCACACAAGTCAATTAATTTAAAAAGTGATTGGTATTCCACATTGCACAACAGAAAAACATGGCATATAGTTGGTACCATGCAGATATAATCTTCTGGTGAAAAGGAAAAAAAAAGTTTGTGGTCATTAATACATCATTTTCATATTGAAAATTCAAGATTCTCAAAGCAGCTTTAGATTCGGTTCAAGGGTAAAATGTGCTAATTAAATTTATGAAATCCAAATATTGGCCCAAAAAAATCTAACAATTTGGATTGACAGTAAGATGGGAGAAAATGCCTATAAGAAGTTAATAATCACGTAAATAAACCAGTACCATTTATGCTAGACCACAAATCTATCACAAGGGGAAAAACCTTATTGATAGAAGAATGCAGAAGAGAAGCAAAATTGAAAGTAATGATAAACAACCAGTAGAGGAAAACATACCAGCCAACCATCTCTGAATTTTCATATTACACACAGCCATCTCATCCTCTATCGCACGCTGCTGAAGAGCCTGCTCAAAGAAACATAATCTTAGATAAATGTAAAGGTCCATAAAAGAAACAGGTCGAATAAAATTTAAAGGTAAAAAATACAAATCGATGACAATAGCGGTACAATATATAACTCAAAGAAGCATATAAGTTTGAACTGTAATCCAATATTGACTATAAGAGGCTTTTACCAGTGCATTCCTCTTTCGTATAAGAGCATTGAGGGCAGTTTGTGACAGTATTGTCCCCTTTGAAGCTATGAAAGTTTGGATCTTCTCAAGATTTGTGTTGGAACTATTTGCATTCAGGGTACATTTTTCTACTGAATCATTTTTAAAAGTGGTACTGGCACAAATTTTATCAAAAGCAGATTGATCTTTGATTCCACCCTCAGTGATGTGCTTTCTTTTTGAAACTGCCTTCTCAGCCTGGCAATTAGAGATAATCTATATATGTAAATATATATTGGAAAAGCTTTGAAAGTGCTTTTCTTTTAAGAAAACAAAATTCTTAGAAAAAAAGGGCAACATAGAAGTAGGGGAACCTCCTTTAAGAAAGAGGGGAAAAAACTATATTCTCTAACTAAGAGCCATCACGACTTGACAACAAAGGAAATAGTCAAAACCTCTACTAGTGGGAGTTTATTTAATACAATAAAAATATTGTTTAAAACATCAACCATAGAATCTAAACATAATTTAATACTATGTGCGGGGGGGTGCATATTCAACATTATAACTTCTCAAATCATATCCATGAACATTTTTCAACTCTAGGTCTCTAGCAGTAAAACATCAACTGAAGTCAAAAGAAGGAAGATAATAAACAAAGTAATTTGAAAAAAGATGAACTTCAAACCTTGCTAGGTCTTGTACATTCATTTGAGTGGTGTTGCACTGATGGATTTTCTATCTTTTGATCTTCACTTACCTGTAAAGTATTGGCAGTATGCTTCTGGCATTCTTTATTTTTAGATTGTAAAACTAAAGACTTGTCCACATCCATATCCCAGTCTTCCTTGACAGAATCACGGTGTATAGTTATACCGCAACCATTGTTCTCTTTCTGATTAAGAGCTACTTTAGTATCACTGCCTGGCTTGTTATCAAGATCAATAGACATGCTCTCACTACTTACATGTGATTCTGTCACTTCAGGCTTTGGGAATTGTTTCTCTGCCAGCTTTGAATCTTGCAAACTATTTGAGAATGTTTCTCTACAAAGTAAATTTTACAAAAATAGCCATCCTTATCTTAGAGAAAGAGGTTGGAAAGAAAGCATAAAATGGAAATGAGAAATAATCTGAGGAAATATGTTATGTTTCTAAGACTTCTAATCATGAGTTCAGAATTCATTACTGTAAATCAATCTAAATCGGGCATCAGAGAAGGGAAGGGAAAATTACACCAACCTTGAAATCCAGTCTGAGATTATTTCGGAATAAGGAAGCACATGGAAGTACTCAACAACTGAGGTGATCGTCCAACTGCTAGAACTCTTTTTGAGTAAAGGACCCCGGAAGCTGTCCAAAGACAAATATAAAATGTTATGGAGAAGCAAACACACAAAGTTTGTTAATATTGAAGGAATGACTCTAGAATAGATATTAAGTGAGCATAATGATCATGATAGATTACACCACACTAGATTATATCCCTTGTAACTTCCCTAACAACCTGTAACTTCCTAACTGAATTAACTGGCAACTGCCAGTCAGCTAGAGGTAGTTAGGATCAGTCTATAAATAGACCCACCTCCTTCATGTAACTGGGATTGAATTCATTCTAACAGAGTTGAGAAAAGACAGTTATAGCAGAGCAGCTGAAAGCTCTCTAGAATCATCAGGTTACAATTTTGTATTAGTTAACAATCAGATTTACTATTTTACAACAATCGGGCAAATATTAAAGTATTGAATTACAAGGACCACTCCACGATAAATAAGATCGTGAATTAAAAGTATTGAACAAACAGTCTTATGATCAGAATGTAACATTCTGGCTAATAAGTAGCCATCCAAAAAAAGTTCATAACTTGATTTAGAAGTGAAGACAATTCATGGTATGCAAACAAAGTATACTTGACTTTTTGGCAACAAGGGAAAATTAATCAAACTGAATGGATGAAAAAAAGGCAACTTTTTATCCTATCAATGGAAAAACTTGCAACAGCTATGCAAATTCACTCTTGAGACATGACTCATCAGCCAATTGCAAAACCATACCAATTATAACGAACCTTTCAATTAAATCTTTGACAGGAACTTGAATAGACCCATCAGCTGTTGACTGTGAGCACTTCATTATATAAAAGCGTGAAGCTGTCTTCTCTTTGCACTGGGAATACACAGTGTAACTTTCCAAAAGCATAATATCAATACTATTGACACCTGTATTGCATACAAGAATCATATTCGATGTATATCAATCAAAAAACACCAGTTAAAACATTTTGAGATAATGATAGATTAACTCGAAATGCAATATACTACGGTAACATTTTATAGAGAAAAGCTGTTTATTATGCAGAAAATAGAGAATAACAAATTATGTATCAAATATTAACCTCAAAATATATGGAAAACATAAGAGAAGCATACAGCATATTTGGAAAACTTAAAAGGAAAAGAAAAAGAAAAAACTGATACAGAAGAATGTACCCTGACCTGTGATTCTAACTACAAGTAAATTAAACTAAAAAACTATAGTTTCTAACAATAGCTATGGCGATCTTTCTGTAGAAGAAGGATGATTACCGGTAGCTTCCTTTACAGCAGAATAACCAACTTGCAAAAATTCATCATCATCAACATTTAATCCATTTTTTGTAGGATTCTGAATGACTATTCTCTTTTTGTATGTATGTTTGAGTCCATTTGTATCTTCAGAAATTTGATCAGAAGAATCCACGTCTTTTTCGATCACTGACCATACCCCATCAGTGGTGGAACAAAAACACAACAAGCAGTTCTCCTTCTTACTGTCGACTAAAAGGACGGCAACTTTTGAAACGGGCCATCCCTCTATATTTGGAACATTTTTTGACGCATCTAAACATGTACATATATCACACGAACTCGCTATCGCTTTTTCTGTTAATGAAAGCTGCTGCTCCACATCAACGAGGTCAGTTTGATCAGGCTTTTGCGTGAATTTCATATATATTAACAACGCTGGTCTCAGACCCACAATCAACTTGCAAAAGTCCTTAAATGCCACAAATTCTAGCTCTGGATGCTGTTTTCTGTGGTAATAGTTGTACAGTAACACAACAGAATGCACCTGATACAAAGAACACCGTGATCAAGTAATGAATAACGAGAGATCATATTATGTAAAACTCCTCATTAAAAAGCGCAAAACAAGACTCGGCGAAGAAAAATGATCAATATCACAACACTTTTCATCTACATTGCCATATATAGCAAAAGATTTTCTCGAGACAAGATTTTAATTAGAAGGGTTTGTTGGAAACAAAAAACCAGTTAATGTTTCACGTTCCTACTTCCTAGACCACTTTAATGTTTCATTTCCAAAATATCATGTAGAACAACTTCGGTGTATCTTAGGAAGTAGTGCTAACTTAATTGTTCCCTAGTAAATTGCATCTTTCATCTGCTATCATTGTAATTACCATCCATATAAATTAAGCAAGCATGTTGCTGGGTGTGGAGAATTCAAGCACATTCAGGAAAAATTAGCCTCCCTATTTTTTTACAGGATTATACCTTCTTTTTTTTAATCTTAAACCTACCTCCTCTTAAGTGAAGCAGGTCAAATCTAATGAGGCAGGGACACCAATTTCTTTAAAGATTTGAAATTTTTGTATAGCTAAGGAATGCCACTATACTAACGGGTAATCAAATTGTGAAGTATTTCATGTAAATTTTCTACATTGTGTAAAGAAGATTAGAAAGATTGAGAGATCAAAAGATTGAGTGAAAATAAAGTCGTGAAAGGCTTGGAGATTCTTGTAGCTGTTCTCAACAGTGGGTTGGTTAATTGAGTTCTTATGTAAATGGTCTTGGTTGTTCACATTGCTTGCAAGTATTGTTATTAATCCACAAATCTCCAAGCAGAGAATAATAACAATATTGAACAAAAAAATGGTCTAAGTCAAACCAGTTCCAAATAATGACCTAGGAGTTAATCTTTGGATTGCTATATCAAAAGGGTCAAGAAAGATGAATGAAGAAACCTGTCTTGCAACTTTCTGCTGTTGAGATATTGGAGGAGCATCACGGATAGAAGCCTTCGCTGGCAGCATTGGATCAACCAAGTGTTCAATGAATGCCCTAACTGCATCCACAGTAGGACACACATCAGATCGACCCATCTTCCCTTTCAAAGCTACGAAACTTTGAACTTTCTCAAAATCTGTGTTGAAATTATCTGCAATCAGGGTACATTTTTCTATGGATTCGTTTTTAACAGTGGCATTGACACAAATCTTATCAAAAGCAGATTCATCTTTGATTCCACCCTCAGTAATGTGCATCTTGGTTGAAACAACCTTCTCAGCCTGCCAATCCAATGACACGTAGTTAGTCGGGAGATGATATATATTAGAAAAGCCTCGAAACTGAATTTTTAAGAAAAATCCATCTCAACAGCAAAGGAAATAGTAAAAACTCGAGTCTAGAGTCTATGTAAACTCTAGTAGTCCTATAGACTCCACTGGTAAAAGTTTACTTAATACAAAAAATAGTCTAAAACACCTACAATAGTATTTTGAGGAAAGATAAACATCAAACCTCGCTAGGTCTTGTACATTCATTTGAGTGATGTTGCACCGATGAATTTTCTATCTTTTGATCTTCATTAACTTGTAAAGTATTGGCAATATGCTTCTGGCATTCTTCTTTGAGTTTAGATGGAAAAGTTGAAGAGTTGTCCACATCCATATCTTGGTCTTCCTTGACAGAACTACACTGTGTAATTTTATCGCAACCGCTGTTCTCTTTCTGATTAAGAGCTACAATAGTATCACTGCATGACTTGTTATCAAGACCAATAGACATGCCCTCGCTACTTATATGTGATTCTGTAACTTCAAGCCTTGTTCTCTTTCTTGAAGAGTTATCCACATCCATATCCTGGTCTTTCTTGACAGAACCACACTGTGTAATTGTACAGCAACCGTTGTTTTCTTTCTGATTAAGAGCTTCAATAGTATCACTGCATGGCTTGTTATCAAGACCAACAGACATGCCCTCGCTACTTACATGTGATTCTCTAACTTCAAGATTTGTTTTCATTCTAGAAGAGTTATCCACATCCATATCCTGGTCTTCCTTGACAGAACCACACTCTGTAATTGTACCGCAGCCGTTCTTGTCTTTCTGATTAAGAGTTACAATAGCATCACTGGATGGCTTGTTATCAAGACCAGCAGACATGCCCTCGCTACTTACATGCATTTCTTTAACTTCAAGCTTCGGGAGTTGCTTCTGATTAAGAGCTACAATAGTTTCGCTGCATGGCTTGTTATCAAGACCAACAGACAGGGCCTCGCTACTTATATGTGATTCTGTAACTTCAAGCTTCGGAAATTGTTTCTCAGCCAGCTTTGAATCTTGCAAACTATTTGAGAATGTTTCTCTACAAAGAACATAATATGCAAACGGCCATCATTATCTTATGGAAAGATGTGCAAACGAAAACATAAAATAGAAATGAGAAATAATTTGAGGAAATCTATGTTATGTTTCCAAGGCTTTAATTATGAGGTCAGAATTCATTATTGTAAATCAATCTAAATTGGGCATCAGAAAAAGGGAAAGGAGAATCATACCAACCTAGAAATCCATTCTGAGATTACTTTGGAATATGGAAGCATGTGGAAGTACTCGACAACTGGGGTGACCTTCCAACTGCCAGAACTTCTTTTGACCAAAGGACCCCGGACGCTATCCAAAGATGAGATATAAAATGTCATAGAGAAGCAGACACAAGTTTGTTAACAATCAGATATAAAACGACTATCAAAATAAAAGTTATAAGTCAACATGCACAGATTCATAAAAAAAGTTTATAACTAGATATAGAAGTGAAGGCAATTCTTGGTATGCAAACAAAGTATATTCGACTTTTCTTCGGACAAGGGAAAATAATCCAACTGAATGGATGAAACAAAAGGTAAACCTTTTTTTCGTATCAATGGAAAAACCAGACACAGTTATGCAATTCACCCTTGAGACCTGAGTGATCAGCCAATAGGAAAACCATACCAATTGCAACAAACCTTTCTATTAAATCTTTGATAGGAACTTGAATAAATCCCTCCTCGATTGACTTTGAGCACTTCATTATATAAAAGCGTGAAGCTGTCTTCTCTTTGCTCTGGGAATACACAGTGTAACTTTCCAAAAGCATAATATCAATACTATTGACACCTGTTCATAAGAGAAATTAGAAATATTGATACCAGAATAATATTCGACTTATATGAATAAAAAACTCCTGTCAAAACTCAAAATGCTACAAGAAGAATTTAATAGAGAAAAAACTATTTACTATACAGAAAATAAGGAAGAACAAAGTATGTTCTGATATTAACCTCAAAAATATAGATAACGTAAAGTATACAGCATGATATTTCATATTGTCATGTGGACATCTTCACTAGGTTAAATAAATTTAAAAAATGAAAAAGGAAATACAAACTTACAAATACACTTAAAACTAAAGTACTATAGTTGCTAACAATAGCTATTGCAATATTTCTGTAGAAGAAGGATAATTACCCGCAGCTTCCTTAACAGCAGAATATCCAACTTGCAAAATTCGATCTTCATCAACATTTGATCCGTTTCTCGAAGGCTTCTTAACAACTCTTCTTTTTTTGTATGTTTTGATTACACTTGTAACTTCAGAAATTTTACTTGAGGTTGTAACTTCAGAAACTTTATTGGAGGTATCCACATATTTTTCAATCAATGACCATACTCCATCAGTGATGGAACCAAAATGCAAGAAGCAGTTCTCCTTACTATTGACTAAAAGGACTGCCACTTTTGAAATGGGCCATCCCTCTATATTAGGAACACTTTTTGACGCGTCTAAAAGTGTACATATATCATAGGAACTCACGATTGCTTTTTCTGTTAATGACAACTGCTGCTCCACATCAACTAGGTCAACAGGCTTCTGTGTGAATTTCATATATGGCATCAAAGCTGGTCTCAGATCCACAATCAACTTGCAAAATTCACTAAATGCCACAAATTCTAGCTCTGGATTCTGCTTTCTGTGGTAATAGTTGTACAGTAACACAACAGCATGCACCTACACCGTAATCATGTAACTTAACATTTGTGGTTCTTGAACTTTAAAATCAGATAGGAACTTCAATTATTTAATTTTTTGAAGAATTGCATTGAGACAAACTCAAACCTACCAGAAGGATACTAGCCCCAAAAGTTAAAAAGATAATTTTAGTAAATAATATGGAAGATACATTTTACTATAACAATTTACATGCATGAAGGAAAAAGGCGATTCGGTTTATTTATGAATTTGACTTACTGATACACAACCACTAACTCAGATATCATGTGAAATGTCTCATTAAAAAGCGCATAAGAATAGTTGGTGATAAGAAATTATCAATATCACAACACCTTTAATCTACATTGGCATATGTGGCAAAACATTATCTAAAAGGGCCAACTAAAATCAGTTCCAAATCATTGTTGTAACTATAATAAGAATGAACACACACTTTGAGTTAAAACACTTAAAGAGGAAAAACTAAAACTGTAAACTATATTTCTCAAATGATTCACTTGTGGGACTTGTGTATCCTACATTTTACATCACATCTATATATAGTACTAACTGCACACTAGTTGCGTCAGAAAAAGGAAAAAAACCTACACACTAGATAAATATAGGAAAAATTACATCTGCAGTCCTTTAAGTCTGACCTTTTTTTCCGGATTGGTCCTTTAAGTTTTTATTTTCCCGAATTGGTCTTTTATGTTATGTTATACACTCACTTCTAGCCTTCTTAACAAGTTCTGTTAAAATGTATCATAAAGGCTAAAACTTACAAACCTAAAACAATGACTTCAATGCAACAGGAAGATAACTGTGCAAACAAAATGTATCATAAAGAACCAATTCGGAACAAACTAACTAACTAACTCAAATTAATTTTTTTATTTATTTATTTATTTTTCTTTTGAAAACTCGATATCCGGTCTGAGGGGACCAATCCCACCGTGCACTAACGGGACCCATTTAAAGCCAGAGCAAAGCTAACTCTATATGAACTAGTCCACAGAAATTGACCACAAACTAATTATAAACAAACTAACTAAATATGATTTAACTCTATCAATAATCACCTAGATGTTAATTAATCTTTGAATTGCCATAACAAAAGTTTCAAGATAAATAAATAAAAAAACCTGTTTTGCAACTTTCTGCTGTTGTGATAGTGGAGGATCATCCAGAATAGGTATTTCTGCCAGCATTGGATCAACCAAATGTTCAAGAAATGCCCTAATTGCATCCACAGTAGGACACACATCTGAAACACCCATCTTTTTAATTTCACCCATCAAATTCCACAATTCCAATGAATGTATATAGTTTCACCTGTCACATACAACAAAAAAACAAAAAGAGTAAAAAAGAAATTTTTATTTAAAGACATGCATCATGGTTTTGGACAATAACATAGTACATGCATGTTCGATAAAAGTGGAAAAATTTGAGGAAATGGAAAGTACAAAGCAAAATGGTGAACTCACTCGCTCTTTGTTGTTGTGGTGATGAGCTCAATCACAGTACTGAGACTGAAATTGACATTAATTTCTCAGAACTGAAACTTAAATTGCGGAAAAGTGTATGTCTCAGTCTCTTACGTTGGACTTTGTTACTTTGTAGTAAACGACAATTTGACATGGAAGAATTCTTGTCCGTACGATAAATCTAGCGTTCAATATTTTGCCACGTGGCTGTTTATGTCTTGATGAGCAAACGACCCTAATTTTTTTTTTGGTTCGTAAATTGTGTATAATGGATTTTTTTTACCATATTAATTTTTTTTAAGGGTACTATATATTAAAAATTAAACATTTGAATTTGTATGCTTAATTGTACTAATCTTTAACTATAATTTTTAACAACAAAAAAATAAATTGAGATTTTGTCTACAATTTATAGAAGAATTCCAATATTTTTTTTTTAACAATAAAAAATGAAATATATTAATCACAAAAACAAACATCCCCAATAGCACAAGATGTGCCAAAGAAATTATTGAATATACACAGAGTCAATCAGGCAAAAACAAAACTCATTAGGCGATGTCCAAGCATTGTAAAGGGCTTGAACACCACCTATCTGTCAAACCTAAAAGTAACCTTTTTAGCTTAGACATATATTTAACTTTATCCAACAATCTGAAAATAGGAGTTACAACATTATTAAAGAGCTCTAATATTTAATTAGAATCTCAATTTATCATTCCTCATTGTAAGATGTTCCCATGATGTTTTCAATTCTATGTTGTTTAGACATTGTCGAAAGAAATTCTAGTTGTAGACTATGGTGTACAATGCTTGTTATTTTGGGTATCCCAGCTGATTGAGCATTGAGTAATTTTGACTGCAATTTTTGTTCCATTGTGCTGATTTCTATATAGATAATATTTCTAGTTTGATCTTTAATGTCTGTTATCGGTGTTGGCTTGCAAAAGTATCTATTTAGTTCAGTGGAGGAAGAGTACTAGTGAAATGTTGACCTTTTAATATTTTATGTCAAAGTAGGAGGGTTTAGGATGTATGAGAAATGAGAATTAATGTGCTTCATAGAATTAATGAGTATGAAGGATGAGTGATAGGGAGAAAATCTTGTTGGCAGAATTATCCTAAAGTAAAATTAAGTGAAGTAAAGTTGAATATATTACTTGAAATTTTAATATGTACATCATTTTGGTTATGTGGAATGTTTTATTGTCGCATCGTTTGATTAATGTGGGAAACCGATGATAATTGTAACTCTATTCAATTCAAAAAATTTAAAATTATACAGAAGGATCTACACAATAATTTGAATCTTGGTAAATTATACAGAAGAATTTTAAAATGAGAAATGAAGTTTAAACAATAATTTAAATATAAAACCTTTGAATTGTGCTCGGATATAAAATTATACAGAAAGATTCATGGAGTTTCACAATTCTATTGTGCCATTTATGCAATTTATGGGCTAGTATCAATTTCATGTTAGAGATTTACTTTTCCCACCCTATGCATTTTCTCGCGCGCCCTTTGTTTTCCAAAAATACCCCTGGTCTGAATTATATAATCTGAACTCCTTCTGGAGTATTATTTTCGGATTTATTTGTGGATTTTGGCACTTACTCCACCCTGATGGATGATGATGCCAGTTATGAATAGATAGATTCAGATTACATAATCAGGATATTTTGTACAACTTCTGGATTATATAATCCGAAATGTGTAAATCACCCCGTTGAAAGTCAACAAATGGGGTGAGAAATGATGTTTCCAGATTATATAATCCGGAATTTGCAAAACCGTCCGGATTATATAATTCAAACTACATCAGCACAGAGACAGAAGTCATCTGTTTTGGCTCAGCTTCTGTTTTTGCGCATTTAGCCGACAGTTTTGGCCTTTGACGATATGTTCAATCACATAATTACATTTATAACATAACAATAAACATCACAAAATAATTTGCAAACATTCAAACATTAATTAAACTTAAAAATTAAAATTATCCAAATGTTACATAACTAAAAATCATCCAAAATATTCAAGCATTAACATAAGTTATACAATTATAATCAACCCCTTATAACTACACCGCCACCACCCCTGCCACAACCCCTGCCACCACCTCCGCCACCCTCAGTAGCTCCTCGCCGACGGTAAACCTTCCTCTTTCCACACATCCTCCAAATGCTGCCATTCCTCAGACCCTCGTGGCACCACACCACTAGACATCACATCACATACATGGTCTCTGATGCGGCTCATCCTTCCGCTAAGCTGTAAGTACCCAACCTCTCCATCCTCCTGAGTAGCTTGTGCATCAAGACCCTCACGCTCCGGTGGCCTCGGCACCGGTACCGGCATGTCAGGAAGAATCATGCGTGGATGAGACACATGGTAAAACGACTCGATGTATCCCTCTACTGCCTCCACATCATGAACTGCACGCTGCCCCAACTGCTCAGGTGTCAGCGCATAATCAAGTGCACGCCGAAAGCGGTTTGAGATCTCCGCCAAATTAACATCAAGAGGTGCACTTTGAATGGGATGTATCAGGATTGTCTGAACCCTCCCAAACTGACGAAGCACCCTCTCCGGCAGATATCTCACCATGCGGTCTCCGTATCTCAGCCATCCAAAAGTAAAGGTTGACCCGCTCAAACGGACGTGCCTCACGATGCTCTCCATATGGGGCCGTGACAACGCCACTCAGATCCAGCCTATCCAGTAGGTTTTTGTAGTTGTCTGTTGTGCCCAACCCAGACAGTGGTACAAAAAGCATCGTGCGTGGATCCCGACGCTCTCGATATCCTGCCCAGACATCCTTGCTTCCCATACCTTGGAAGTGCAGATACACCCAAGCCTGCACAAAAGACAACCACATATAAATATATAAACCATAAACACTTACATTTAAAAAAATAAAACATAGTTTGAGTTGTTTATACCTGCAACAAAGTCAGGTATCCTGCCACCTGACTGTAGTTCCAACGTGCAGCATTGTTGAGCTCCCTATACAAGTGAGCTAGTGCCGTAGCTCCCCATGAATAACCGGCAACAAGATCAAGGTCTCTAAAGTAACTCAGGTAGACAACATCCATAACATTCTGGATCTTGTCAGTGAAGAGCGTGATCCCCACTAAGTATAGCAAATATATGCGAACAGCCTGGTCCCACAACCTCTGCACCTCCTGAGTCACACCATACTCGGTCTCCAAATCCAACTGCTCCTTCATACGCTCCTTGAAAATCCTCTGCAAGTAGCCAAATCGGCAATGTGCACCTTTGGTCTTTTCTACCTCAATAAGAGCTTCGCCCGTATCAGACCCCAAGTGCTCTTCCATCCATTCCATCGACTCGTCCCGTGGGACAGAAGCATGCCGTCAATGGGGATATGTAGCAAACATGCTGTCATACCCCGAATTTTGACCAGTTAAAAAGTTTTTATTCGTATTTTAAAGATTGTATTCGTATTTTAATAACCAGAATCTTTACTTTATTTTTTACGCTTTCTTTTATTCGTGTTGAAGTATT
>Ga0315914_1000641_pt1 | contig 46371 bp, 22 predicted proteins | sample MpolenodulesMG_FD_203920 | JGI IMG/M metagenome (GOLD analysis project Ga0315914, IMG submission 203920) | Medicago polymorpha root nodule microbial communities from Los Angeles, California, United States - elongated nodules | ecosystem: Host-associated > Plants > Roots > Nodule | place: USA...
CAAACTTTTTTGTATCTTCCCTTGATTGGTCTCAATATTCAAACATGCCTTCCTTAAATTACCTTGGTTTGGAAGAAAATGAATTCACCGGTAACATTCCAAGTTTCATACTTGAGTGCAAGAACTTGACATATCTTGACCTCTCTCAGAACAATTGGAATGGTACCATACCAGAATTCCTTTATGGTAATTTAGGAAAGCTTGAATATCTCAACTTCACCAACTGTGGATTGGACGGGACACTATCATCCAACTTGTCCATGCTTTCGAATCTCAAAGATCTTCGCATTGGAAATAACATGTTTAATACTCATATTCCAACAGAGATAGGATTGATATCTAAGCTTCAATTTCTTGAGCTGAACAACATTTCAGCTCATGGGCAAATTCCTTGTTCCATAGGTCAACTAAAGGAGTTAGTGCATCTTGATCTCAGTGCTAACTTTTTGAACTCTACAGTTCCTTCTGAGCTTGGCCTATGCACAAATCTTACTTTCCTAAGCTTAACAGTAAATAACCTGACAGGTTCTTTGCCTTTGTCATTAGCAAATTTGACAAAACTATCAGAACTAGGATTATCGTATAATTCTTTTTCGGGTCAAATTTCAGCTTCATTAATCTCTAATTGGACTGAGTTAACTTCTTTGCAAGTCCAAAAAAATAGGTTAATAGGAATGGTTCCTCCACAAATAGGCTTGTTGAAAAAAATTAAAATCCTTTATCTCTACAAAAATCTTTTCTCTGGTCCCGTTCCTGAAGAGTTTGGAAACTTGAAGGAAATGACAGAGTTAGACCTTTCAGAAAACCATTTTTCTGGTCCAATTCCACCAACCATTTGGAATCTCACAAACATAACAATCATAAATCTTTTCTTCAACAACCTCTCTGGTAACATTCCAGTGGATATTGGAAACTTAACCTCACTACAAATTTTTGATGTCAGCAATAATAACTTGGATGGAGAATTGCCACACACAATTTCTCATCTAACTTCCTTAACTTATTTTTCTGTGCTCACCAATAACTTCTCAGGTAACATTTCTAGAGACTTTGGAAAGAATAGTCCTTCTTTGACTTATGTCTACTTTTCAAACAATAGTTTCTCAGGAGAACTTCCTTCTGAATTATGCAGTGGCCACAATCTAGTTGTTTTGGCAGTAAATAACAACAGCTTTTCAGGGCCATTGCCGAAATCTTTGAGCAATTGTTCATCATTTATAAGAATTAGGCTTGATGATAATCAGTTCAATGGAAATATCACAGAAGCATTTGGGATTCATCCAAATCTTAATTTCATCTCACTTAGCAGAAATCGCCTCGTTGGTTATCTCTCTCCAGATTGGGGTAAATGTATCAGCTTAACTGAGATGGAAATGAGTGGAAACAAACTTTCTGGAAAAATCCCATCTGAGCTAAGTAAGTTGAGTAAATTACAATTTCTTAGCCTGCACTCCAACGAATTCACCGGAAATATCCCACATGAAATTGGAAATATAAGTCTGCTCTTCATGTTGAACTTGAGCAGGAACCATTTATCCGGGGAAATCCCAAAGAGTATTGGAAGATTAGCTCGACTTAATATTGTTGATTTATCAGATAATAACTTCAGTGGAAGCATTCCTAAAGAGCTCGGTAATTGTAATCAGTTACTAAGCTTGAACTTAAGTCACAACGATCTATCTGGCATGATGCCTTATGAACTAGGCAATTTGTACTCACTCCAATCCTTGTTAGATCTGAGCAGCAACAACCTTTCGGGAGAAATTCCTCAAAATCTTCAAAAGTTAGCATCATTGGAGATCCTCAATGTCTCACACAACAACCTATCTGGAACAATCCCACAGTCCTTTTCAAGTATGCCCAGCCTTCAATCAGTGGATTTTTCTTACAATAACTTGTCAGGTTCGATCCCAACAGGTGGTGTTTTTCAAACAGAAACTGCTGAAGCTTTTGTCGGAAACTCAGGTTTGTGTGGTGACATAAAAGGATTAACATGTGCTACAATATTGTCTCAAGAACATTCTGGAGGGGCCAACAAAAAGGTAATTCTTGGTGTTACGATATCATTTGGTGGAGTACTATTTGTAGGGATGATTGGTGTTGGAATTCTACTATTTCAAAGGAAATATAAAAAACTTAGTGAAGAATCCCAAAGCATTGAAGATAATGATCAATCTATTTGCATGGTATGGGGAAGAGATGGGAAATTCACATTTTCTGATCTTGTTAAAGCAACCAATGATTTCAACGAAAAATATTGCATTGGAAAAGGAGGGTTTGGAAGTGTTTATAGAGCAGAGCTATCTACAGGTCAAGTTGTTGCTGTGAAAAGACTCAATATATCAGACTCTGATGATATTCCAGAAGTGAACCGCATGAGCTTCATGAATGAGATAAGAACGCTAACAGAAGTGAGGCACCGGAATATAATAAAGCTTTACGGTTTCTGTTCTATGAGGAGACAAATGTTCCTTGTTTATGAACATGTAGAGAAAGGAAGCTTGGGAAAAGTGTTGTATGGAGGAGAAGAAAAATTGGAGCTAAGTTGGAGTACAAGGGTGGAAATTGTGCAAGGAATAGCACATGCAATTGCTTACTTGCATAGTGATTGCTCTCCACCAATTGTGCACAGAGACATAACATTGAATAACATACTACTTGATTCAAATTATGTACCTCATCTTGCAGATTTTGGCACTGCAAAGCTGCTAAGCTCTAACAATTCGACTTGGACCTCAGTTGCTGGATCATATGGCTACATGGCTCCAGGTACACAATGCATTTAACGATTGAGATTATCAACACTTTCATAGTTCATACAATATAATACATATTATGTGCCATAGTAGCACTTTTTATTTGAGTATTAAATCTACAACTTATAATATCTGGATCTGAACGTGACTCATTTATTTAGTAACGAAGTTTTAATTTTGGATTTTGCAGAGCTGGCACAAACTATGAGGGTGACTGAAAAGTGTGATGTGTATAGTTTTGGAGTGGTTGCATTAGAGATAATGATGGGAAAGCACCCTGGAGAATTCTTGGGAACCTTGAATTCAAACAAGTCTTTGACATCAATGGAAATGCTTGTGAAAGATGTTGTGGACCAAAGGCTTCCACCTCCAACAGGGAGATTAGCTGAAACAATAGTGTTCGCCATGAACGTAGCTTTAGCATGCACACGCGCTGCTCCTGAGTCTAGACCTATGATGCGTTCTGTTGCACAAGAACTATCTGCTACCACACAGGCTTGTCTTTCTCAGCCATTCAGTATGATAACTGTAAGCAAGCTTACAGGATTTCATAAATAGATCCATCAAGGACTATGTGGAGGATTTTAATATATGGTGTTACTATGAGGATCGAAAATATAAATAATGAAGACTCAAATCACATTTGCGTGGGTAGATGAATAATGTAGAGTTTGGGGAAAAGTATACAGTTTTCATTTTTATAGACAATAAAACATGGTTGTATAATTTCTATGAAATACTTATGATAATGTACCATACTCACTCAATCACCATTAAGCTGTCAATTGTTTAATTTCTTATTGATTCATGATTTAGATCACTCCAATAAAAAATACTAGTTTTCAAATTACAACTACCATCCATTTTTAATCCGATCATCGTTGTTGGAGTCAATATAGATAATCAATTAGACACGTTCCTTGCGAATAATGTTTAGCCACAACTCATGAATGTTGACACTAAAAGATGTCACATTTGTTGGGTCAGTGAGGGGAGCTCGGGGGACCATCCACATCGAGACTAGAACAACCACATAAACAAGAGAGACACCACACTCTTACCCAAAACCTTAAGACAATGGGTTTATGGGTCCTCTTACTTATAAGATGGTTCAACATTTACTCTTTTATCCGATGTGGGACATATAACTCACACTTGTATACAACAACACTCCCCCTCAAGTGTGAGTCCATCTATTCAGCATGCTCCTCCTTCAAGGAGAAGCTTTTTACTTGCTTGTATTGTCGTTGCTGGTTTCTCCGCAAACGGACCAACACTACTTGTACCGCCGTTGCTGCTTAAACGGACCGGCTGCCTCAGTCGCACCCTTTGTCGAACCGGGCTCTGATACCAGAGTTGGGTCACGAGGGGAGCTCGGGGGGACTGACCACAATGAGGCTACAACAACCGCACAAGTAAGAGATACGCCACACTCTTACCCAAAACCTTAAGGCAATAGGTTTATGAGTCCTCTTACTTATAAGGTGTTCAACTTTTACTCTTTTATTTGATGTGGGACATATAACTCAGACTTGCACACAACAACAACATTATGAATCAAATAAAAATGCATACAACTATTGATCATACATGCAATTACATATCTTTGCAATGGTTTTGCTAGTCAAAATCTTTGTGCAGCATAAAAGTAAGTCTAGGAAAATAAGTCACCATAAATTCTTAAATGGAACATGTCTAAGCTAATTAAAAGGTCAGACCAATTGCCAACACATAAACATTGCAATAGGTTAAACAATGCAGAGTTTCATGCCAAGAAGAGCTCATGTTCATCAAAATCTATACCAAACTTCATATTTGACAATACAGTTATCAAGTTAGTCCCCTGCATCATGTTAAAAAAAAATGAAAAATGTAAATTTCGTAGTTTTTAAAGCTTGTAATGCAAACCTTAGCAATCTGTAGTGAAACTGTGCAAGGAGTGAAAATATTGAATATCACCCATCCCTGTACCCCGAGTCTTCTTTTCAATGCTACCATTTGGATAACTGAAAAATGTTGATCTGCTCCATACCTGCAAAACATGAAGTGTGTTACCTATAGTTAGTGATTCTATATGCAAGAATGACTTTCGTAACAATGTAGGAACAAATTTTTAACTAATCCTCATCAAATTATAAGAATGTTGTTGGTTCAATAGCAACATTACTTAGGTACAAAATTCACTTCAAATATTAATTGAGAAAGAAAAATTGTTAGATTCAGATAATGAATACTTTTGAGTAACTGATCATGCTCTCTAATAAAGAATGCACATCACAATATTTTATGACAGAGAAGATAAGAGACAAATGATATTAAGAATTCAAAGAAAATACGTTACTTTGGACTATCTATTAATCTAGTCAGGCAAAAGAACAAACACAGAATTCAATTTTTATTATTAAAGCTGAAATTGAAAACGTTCAGGTTGAAAAAAGTTGAAATTTCTTCATGTCTTGAGTATTTTACATTATAACCCACAATTCAAACTGCAGATGTTCTTACTAAGCCAACCTCCACTAACTAATTCTTTACTTCAATAGTTCAATGTTGCTACAAACTTAGAGTTCGTAATCATTTATCCATGTGTTTGCAAGGGAGTGTAAAAGGAGACTAAAGACCAATTCAAAATCAGTGTGAATGACTTGGTCAAATCTATCAAAGTGGTTTGTTAATCTTGTCTTGTATAAAACAGAAAGTTATTTACCAATAACTAGTTTTCTTTTCTATCAATTAATTGTATAAATATTCTATTAAATTCAGTCAATAAAATAACTCATGAATATTCAGACCTTTAATTAGAAGTATGTTTGAGAGGAAGGTTTTGGAGGACTAATTCTACGGTCAAATAACAATTCAAATAATAAGAGTGGTTTGTATGACACACTTTATACGGAGATGTGGTGCATGCATCTACAGAGACCATATTTCGCAGTTCATTGTGGAGAGTGGTTCAAAACTTATGATTGATATGATAACATATAATTGCAATATTGGGAGGGACGGTTCCTATTTTGATGGCGTATTCGCAACTTTTGAGTTTGGATTGACAAATCCAAGTCGTCATATTTTGCGTGAGAGAAATTGAGGTGCTGATTTGCTTGCTAATCATAGTTTATCTTTAGATTCTTTTAGTTATTTTGTTGTGGAGTCTCCTTCTAAATAAACTCCATAATTTACTTTATGATGATATTTTTAAGACTTAGACTATGAGTAATCGACTAGCTTCTTAATTTTGTTTTTCTATGGGCTTAAGCCCTTTTACCATGTTGACAAATCCCAACACTTATCTACTCATTAATTTGATTTGAAAGTTACTCTTATGAGTTGCTTTTCATTATGGGCGTGTTTGGTAAAAATAAGCTATAAGTTAGCTGATAACTGAAAAGCTGGCTGAAAAGCTAGCTGATTTGTTAGCTGAAAAAGCTCGTTTATTAAAATTAATGTGTTTGATAAAATTGGTTGTTGAAGTGGCTGATAAATATAAAATGACATAAAAATATATATCTATTTTATTTATTTATTTTGTTTATAAACAATTTTACTTAATATATTTATTTTTAAATATTTTAATTAATTTCATCTTTAAAATGGTAAATAGGGTATTAAATTAAATTGTGATTTTTGTGTAGTTAAACTTTTAAACTTTGATATAATATATCTTTTTGAAAAGAACTTTCATATAATATATCTTTTTTATTTTTTGAAAATTATATAGTTTTATTTGAAATTATAAATAGTATATAAACTAATAGAATGCAAGAGGATGTATATATAAATGGAAAAAAGAAAGTGCATGACTGTTCAGCAAACCGGAAAAGAAAAAAAAAAGTGCACAGTAATCTAAAAACGTGGGTTTAGTGGTCATTTGATTTAAAAAATAAAGGTTAAAAATGGAACAAAGTATAAAAAACTATACGCTCAAAAGCTACTTGAATTAGCTTATTAAAAAATGTTATAAGCTAGTGAAAAAAGCTTTTTACCAAACACATCTCATTCTATCAAAACAAGTTTATAACTAGTCTAACGATTTAGCTTATTTGTGTTAACAAATAGACCCTATATTACCTGATTTTTCTCTCTCTCTCTTGGTAATGTCTCTGTTGATATTATACAAGATGAACTCACATTTATCTACCTTAAGAAGATGAACTCACATTCTTTGAACTTGTAATAAAAAAAAATTGCACCGCTGCGGTATTAATGAAAGCATGATGAGGTGTAAGAATGAAGGGTTTGATATGCATGCATGGTGAAGAATGTCCACATTGCATGAAATCGCATTCACTTACGTGTCCATTGTTCAACCTTCTCTTCATTTCTATAAATAAATCATCACTACATAACAATCTCCACATCACTTCAGTTCTGTTCTGTTCTGTTCAGCTAGCATGGCAAAGACAAAATCTCTTCTGATCACACTTTGTTTGTTACTCTTCTTCACGTGTTCATGTTCAGCACGACAGCTTCCACGTCATCAAAGTGAGTCGTTCAACGAGTGCCAAATAGATAGCATCGATGCATTGGAACCTGACAACCGCATAGAATCAGAAGCTGGTTTGACTGAAACATGGGATGCTAATCACCCTGAGCTACGTTGTGTTGGTGTCTCTGTCCTCAAACGCACGATCAATCCTAATGGCCTTCATTTGCCATCTTATGTTACATATCCTGAGCTCCATTTCGTGGAACAAGGTTGTCACGTTATTTTTCATCTAATATAAAGTTTTAGTTTTTATTATCTTTCGTGTCAAAAATAGTGTTTTTTTCTTAAAAAATTTACACAGTTAAATTAACTATTAACTTATATTCTTTTTCGTCCTTGTGAGCTTAACTCATTTAATAGGAATAATGTATAAAATATACAAGGTTCGGGTTCGAACCCCTTTAATCGATTATCTATAATAACATAGACTTATTTCTCTTATTGAGAGAAAAAAGAGTTCATTCATGTTTCCATATTCAACCTCTTTTATAGGAGTACTAGCATACACCAGTGGATTAGGATATGTGCTACTAATTCACTCTCAAATTAATTACCATATTTGAACCGTCGTAATATTCTTAAAGGCTTAAAAGCCCTCTAGAAAGGCTCTAGACCCACAAGAATGGCTCATACGCCCTCCGAAAGGGCGCCGCCTTTCTTAGCTTCTAGAAACTTCTAGAAATCGCCTAAAATACACAAATACCCAAGCAACTGAAACCCAAGCCCATAGCAGACTATAAATATCACCTTTGAAAGCATTTTCAAGGCATCCAATAATCAATCTAAATCCTAGAATATGATACTAAACCCTAGTAATCTATATTGTGCCCATAGCAGACTATAAATATCACTCTTGAAAGCATTCCTAAGGCATCCAATAATCAATCTAAATCCTAGAATATGATACTAAACCCTAATAATCTATATTGTGCTTTTTGCAAGTACAATATTCAACGTCTTTAAATATATTCAAAATGTACCAAAATTGTTACTAGTGATCATTTTGTAGAAGAATAGAAATCTGAGATGCATGAATCCATATACCCACAGGAACGGGAGTGTGGGGAATGGCAATTCCAGGATGTGGAGAGACATATGAAGAGCCACAATGGGAAAAAGGAGGAAGGCCCCAACAACCACAGGATCGTCACCAAAAAGTTCGTTACGTGAAGCAGGGTGACCTTATTGCTATTCCACCTGGTGTTCCTTACTGGACCTACAATTATGGTGATACACCCCTCATTATCATCACTCTCCTTGACACTTCCAACAAACTAAACCAACTCGATCGTATCCCAAGAGTAAGCAACATTAACAATTCATACAATAATCTAACAGTTAAGCATATATATATATATCAATGATTAATTTGTTATTGTGATGTAGAGATTCTATCTAGCTGGGAATCCAGAAATAGAGCATGCAGAAAAACAGAGTGGAAGAAAGCGTGGACAAGAAGAAACAAAAGAAACTAACAACATGTTCAGTGGTTTTGATTCCCGTTTCTTAGGTCAAGTTTTGAAAGTGAAAGAAAGTATAATTAAAAAGCTTCAATCCCCAGATGAAGAACATAGAAAGCACCAAATTATACATGTTAAAGGAGGTCTTAGTATTATAAGGCCACCTTTGGAACCAGAAATAAGATCAGAAGAAGCAAAACCACACAAAACACACAGAGAGCATGGAGAAAAGAGAGTAGAGGAAGAAGAAGAGGTTGAAGATGAACCAGGCAAACGAGAACACCGTGAATGGCGAAAAGAGACAAGAAAACACAGAGAAGGTGAAGGTGGATGTGAAGGAGAAGAAGAGGAAGTTGTAGAAGAAAAAGAAACAAAAACTAAAGAGCATTGTCACCATGGTGAAAAAGAAAGAAGACATGGTGACAGAACAAGAACCAGAGAACATGAAGGACAACAAAATTTCTTCGATGAAACGGTTTGCACATTGAAGCTTCACGAGAACATAGCTGATCCTTCACGTGCCGATGTTTTTAACCCAAGAGCAGGTCGTATAACCAATGTCAATAGTTTGGCTCTCCCGGTTCTCAAATTGCTTCATCTTAGTGCCCAATGGGTTTACCTCTACAAGGTAACTAAATAAGTGTTGTGCATCGATGCATGTGATTATATTGAACTATGTCATCTTAAAATTGTATCAGTGTGGTGTCAGTGTCGTGGTCATAGTTGAAATTTAAATTTAACTTATCTAATACTTATTCAATTCTTTTGCTTATGTGCAGGATGGTATATTTGTGCCACATTGGAACATGAATGCGAACAGCATAATGTATGTAACAAGAGGAAGAGGGAGGGTTCAGGTGGTGAATAGTGAGGGAAAATCAGTGTTCAATGGAGAGGTAAAAAGGGGGAAATTGTTGGTGGTGCCGCAGAACTTTGCGGTGGCGGAACAAGCGGAGAGTGAAGGATTGGAATACATAGTTTTTAAAACAAATGATAGAGCTGAGATTAGTACAATGATAGGGCGTGATTCAGCGATTAGTGCAACACCTGGGGAAGTACTTGCTCATGCTTTTGGGCTTAGTCCACAAGAGGTGAATGAGTTGAGGAATAATCGTAATGAGGGTGTTTTGGCTACTCCTGATTCACGAATCCAGGATGGCTATATTGCCATGGTGTAATGTAATATTATGGACGGCTATATTGCCATGGTTATGTTGTAAAATAAAAATACTGTGTGTAGTAAAGGAATAACACATAAATTTCGGGATAACTCACCGAAGAGTTTTGTAGATTGTTAATCCTATATTTGGACATGGCCTCAATCACATAATATGTCTCTCGAGCATCATTCGAATAGATCTATACTATTAGATCCGGTAGATTTCATTGGTTTGAGTTAAGTGATAAAGAATTGAAGTTTCTAGGTTTAAATCCAACCAAAAAAAACATAACCATTAATTACTAACATCTAACATTTTTCACTATAGAAACATCTCTAATGTGAACACCTCTTTGTATTTGTAATGTGTGACCACATTTATTTAGTTGTGTGACCACTATTTATTTATTTGGTTAACTAGCGCATTTTATTTGCATAAAGATGAAAAAATAGTGGTCACGCAACTGAAAAAATGTGGTCACAGAGACCATATATTTGATTAACTGAAATTTTTTACAGTGGTACAAAAAGGTGTACACATTAAGAGTGTCTATCTATCTTTATTTATATTTGGGTTAATTAAGTTTTTAGTCCCTATAAATATTCACAGTTTTGTTTTTAGTGCCTACAAAATAAAATCACACTTTTTAGTCCCTATAAAATTTTCCATTAGCATTTTTAGTCCCTATTAATTTTTCCACCAGCACTTTTAGTCCCTGTCAAAAATTTCCATCAACAGTTTTGGTCTTTAAAATGCTTAAGAAAAATGGTACAAGGATTAAAAAGTGTGATTTTATTTTGTAGGGACTAAAAACAAAACTGTAAATATTGATAAACACTGAAAACTTAATTAACCCTTTAGTTTTTAGACCCCAATGCCCTCAGAAACATCATATAGTTTTAGACCCAATGCCCATATTGAGTTATTTTTAGGTTTCATTAGATAAGTAACAAATATATTTTTTTTAAGAAAGATAAGTAACAAATATTGTTATTTAACAAAATATATATGTTTCGACTTCAAACCACATTTATGAGGTTTTGTCTGCTCGCCCTCAACAGTTTTTTTTTTGTTTGTTTGTAATAAGCGTCTTGATAGACAAAGGAGTGTGTATTTTGATGATTTATTTTTATTTAGTCTCGATTAAGAAAACAATATCGAACATTATGGTGTATCAAAACAATTGCTCATTAAAATAAATTTCTAATGTGTAAACAACTCAATTTCATTAGAATTGCTCATTATGAAAGAAGTAATACAAAATAATGTATTGAGTATATTTATAACACTAAATTGGATGGCATAGATGTAGATGTTTGTTTTATGGGGTTCAACCGTTCAAGGGTTTATTGGCCTTTGTGTGTGGCTTAGACGTGTTTCTTACAAATGACGCTAATTAGACCATTGTTTTTCACAAATGACGTTAATGATCCAAATTAGATATAGTGGCGATTGAAGTATTAGTGCAAATACTTTGATCTTCAACTGAGTATATGATTCATTAAAGTGAGAGAATGTGACTAGTTTTTTTGTTGAAAGTAGAGATTGGGGTGAATAGTGATTATCTTCATCTCTCCAAAACCATCATCTTCTTCGATCAACGTTGAAAAAATATTGTGTTTTGTAGGAGATTTCGTCGTTTGTTAAGGTAAATGCAGTTCCTTTTCTTTTTCTTTTTACCTATGTTCATTTTTTCCATTGTTGTGACTGTTTTATTTATTTATTTTCATTTTCATTTTTTATCCATTCATTCTAAACTTGAAACTTCATTTGATGCATGTTTTGTTGTTTGTTTGTGAGTGTTGTGTTTTTGAGACCGTTTTTTAGATTATGCCCCATAGTTGGATTGGTTTTGCCTGTGTAATATTTCAGGATCAAGTTGTGTCTTCTGACTTTTTTACTTTATTCTGCACATATATCCTTCAAAGATAAAATTGATATCTGATTAAATAATTCAAGGACTTATTTGATGGGTTTTTAATATAATGTAGGGATCAATTTGATAGTTAGTCAGATAATTCAGGGACTGATTTGATGATAATATTATTACAGAAAGGTTACATTTCATTCATCTTCATCCTCTTTAAACATGGAGTTTGAAGATGAAGCTCGACTTTCATAACTGTTTTTGCACATATGTCCACCCCCATCATTTCAGATTCAATTTGAACGGTTTTGCTTGAAGAAATTTTGGGGATTTTGGATTTCGGATTCAATAAAAAAAATTAGGATTTGAAGTTTTTGAATTTGGGAAGAATATTACCACTAACTATTGGAAGAAATTTTGGGAATTTTGGAGTGTAGATTATAGATTGTAAAATTAGGGTTCCAATTTTATATATTTGGGTAAGAAAAAGAGTCGTTGGGGAAGAAAGAGCAAATCATTTTCTGCAAATCAATCAATTTAGTCCTTGGAAATTTTGGTCGTTATCGGTCAAATTAGTCTCTGCTTATGTGGCATCTAACAAGGAAACCATATGAGAGGTTAACGACCACGTCAGCACCGTTAACACCCCAATTGGACAGAGGGACTAAATTGATTGACATATGACAAATTCAAGGACTAATTTGATATTTCGCATAATTAGGGGACGATTTTGGCCGATCCTTGCAACTTCAAGGACGAAGTTGATGATTCACTCCTTTGTAAATATACATTCTTTTCAAAATTAAATATTCCCAATGGTCCTTATTATAGAAAACAATTGACTTTTTAGATTATTGGATAATTAATGTATCTCGTTATAAATATAGACTAGATACACCACTTACTCAATAAACGTAAAAAGTCAATTGTTTCCTATAATAAGGACCAGAGGGAAGGGAGTATAAATAAATGTTGTAGTTGAAAATTCAATTTATAGGGTCAAAATATTAGTTCTCATGTATTAACTATTTTCAACTATCCTATTTATTTATATTTCATTTCAGAGTATTTTTTAATTTCACGTGTATTCGAATAAGTGAAGGCTTTGGTTCAATCAATTGGTTTTGTCAAACTGATACTAAAAACAAAAACAACACAATAAGCTAGGCTGTTTGTCCAAAGCATATTCACGTGTTCCAAGAAAGTAAACTCAATGTCACGGTAGCACTTGAAGGACATTGTAGTCGGTGACATTGTGACATTGGTCAATCACAATGCTACAAGTATTTTTCTTCTTTCTCTTTGATAATATTTTTTTGTTTATTTGTACAGTGTGATATTGTGGTTGGCCAATATCACCAATGTCACCAAGCACAATGTCACCCAAGTATTTTTCGAGGCCCAACACTACTCTGCAAGTGTAACGTTCAAACTGACATAAACCAAATCACCAAGACATCTCAAAACTCAAAAATGAACGTTAGCAAATGTGAGTGAGTTCAAGTTCAAGTTCAAGTTCAAAATCAAATGAAGAAGAACACGACAACAACTATGGCTTCTCTCTCAATCACACTCCTTCCTCTTCTCTTTTGTCTTCTCTTATCAGTTTCCCAGTCAGCTCAAGCTTCACCCCATTTGCCAGGCTTCCTCTACACAAGAAACAGAGGAACATGCACTCCACAGTAATAATAACAAATTAACCAAACATAGTTTTATTTTCTGTTCATTATATTTTGTTATTCGAGTAACTCTTAGACGAGTTACTCGTTCTTTATAAACAATGAATTTCACTAATCCAACCGTTTGTAATTGTTTTTTGTTAGGTTTTGGAGTGGGAGAAAAGAGACATGGCCAAGGATGGTACCAGAGACATCAACAGTATCCAATGTGTTTGGATGGAGAGTGTATAAACGGTACAGGTCAGATCTAACGTTGCTCGAAGCAACCGCTAGGAATGATGAAGTGGATAACCCCTTTGGAGCGTTGTTGAAAGAAGGAACAACGGCATTGATAAACTCGTATGCTAGAAAAGGTTTTCCTTATAAGCCTTGGCAGGTTAAGACTTTGGTGATGCAAGGTTTTGTTTCTGAGATTGCTGCTGCTTCTCAAGCCAAACATTTCTCCTTGGCTAATCATGCTTGCTCCTAAAGTCTTAATATTTATAATTATAATGTCATGTCTTTTTTAATACTATTGTTATTGTATAGAATGGAAATGGAAATGGAAATCACTACTGTGTGATGTTAATTTAATTTGGAAAGATGATGATGGTGTGAACTATATGAAATATGAAGAATTTGAAAAGTATTAATTTTTGTATTACTTGCCCCACTTTTCTTCTTCTACTAATTGTTGATGTTCTTTTTTATTCCTTATTCACATTTGTGCTTGGAAGCTAAAGAAATTAGTAAAGGGTCAATTAATATTAGCCACTTATTTCATTCATTGAATCTTGGTTTGATAAAATGGGATGCAAAACCTATTTAGCGTGAACACCTCTAATCAAAGACGTGTCTAGTGTTTGAGAGGTATCAACGTCGGATACTGTCACAACATAGATATATGTGATTACATTCAAAAAATAATTTTTTCATAAACTATTTGTATGTCCTTCACTTTTAGTTAATGATGATAATCATTTTATAAGTACTAGTAAACCTAATTGTTGTGTATTTGTATCTTGAAAAGGTACAGAGCATAGTCTCCATTACAATACTCATGTGATGCGTTAGGGTTCAGATTTGGTAATCAACAAATTTGGGTTCCCATGTCTTTATTTATTTCTATCTAGAAGACTAAGTGTGTGTTTGTTTTCACGGTGGATACCCACCAAACGAATGTTTTCCAAACTCTCTAAATTGGAGCTTCTATATTTTCACGTTGGGATTGCCTCTGGGATGCAAAATTGAGGGGTACAACGTGTATCCAAATAGATGCTAAAACATTTGTTAACTGCGATGCCCAACTCTAATTCAAAGATTTTTCTAATTATTGTTTTAAAAATGTTTCAAAGACAATTGTTTTTTACTCAAACAAGCTTTAGACATTTCATTAATAATAATGGAAGAAACACAATCACAAATATAATGAAAAATATTGCATTAAGTGTAAAACTTCCCATCTACGGGAACAACGTCAATATACACCACCTTTATGATGTTGGCAATAAACTAATGGAAAATGAGGTTTATTGCTCTCTGGTAATAGTAGTGTTCTTCAAATTGAAGGGCATCACTTGCCAGCAGAGTATGCCTTTATATAGCTGGGAGCGTTAAACTGCAACTTATGGCTTTGGTCGAGAAATTTATGGCCTATGATTAGATTCATATCTAGTAAGAGGTATATGCTTGAGACTTGAGCTTGAGAGTGATGAAGACTATCATTAGAGAATCGCCTAGAGTAAATAAATAACCTCATAAACGTTATTATGGACTACTTATTTTATGAGAATGTAAAAGATTTATAATTAGAGAGAGTGCATTTGAAGGAAGGGAGAAATGATAATATCAACAAAACAAAAAACTGAAGAGAAATGAAACTTTTGAATATATAGAGAAGATTCTGCCCACAAACTCGCGGAGTGGTGTGTAGTTTCTAAATTGTACACAAAATATACGACTTAATGCGGTAATTAGGTTCTCACATTCACGCAGTCAATCATGTAGATAGTCGGTGGATCAAGATCAAATGGTGTAGATTTTATGTAGCCATCCGATCTTAATCTAATGTTAACCTATGTGGCCGACTACGTGAATGTAGGAACTTGCAAAGGAATTTGAAATCAGAATCTCAGCTTAAATTAATGGAAAAAGTAGGTGTTGGTACTGCAACATTGTTTGACACACAACTAGTATTGTACTTTTTACGGTAACGTTATGTTTGCTTAATAATTAAGCTACTTCATTGGTGCTGATCTACTACAGATCGAATTTAGCAGCCTTTGTCAAAATATTCAGCGTAATAACTAAGCCATTCCTTACTAAACACACCCACTTGAAAAACGAATCTAACCCCTCAATTGTTATAAAGGATGTGTCTCAAAGTTTGCTTTGACACATGAGTTTATCCTACAAAGTTTATCATCTATTTCTTTGAATTGAAACAACTCTTGCTTCTTTCTTTCTTTCTTTCTTTCTTTCTTGCTTCTTTATTCCTTCCATGTCCTGCATAAGCCTAAGGCTTCCACCTGCTAGAAAGGTATGGAAAAGCTTCACTTCTAAACTTGGTAGTAAACTTCATAACATTCGTAAATCCAAATCCATGAAAAAACAAAGAAAGCATCTGAACAACACCAAAGCTATAAAACCATCAACCAGTATCACTACTAAGGCACCTAAATTCCTTGCTACTAAGCGCTTTCGCCGCAAAAGGTTAGCTACTGTTAGAAGTGTATTCTGCAGCTTCAACAAAAAGCCAGCACCTGTTTATATTGATAAGCTCTTCAGAGAGCCTCCATGTGACTTAGTGGGTTATTTGAAGCCACAGACACCAATTCAGAGACCACAAATCGAAATAACTGCCAAGATTGGTGATTATCAAAGAGAGAAGAAAGAAGTGGCAGAAGGAGCAAGCAATCGATCATGTGATAGAACTAGTACATCAGATGATATGTGGGAGTCAGTGACATTAGCTTCACCTCAAATGCAAGGAATTGATGAACGAGCAGAGGAGTTCATTACCAGGTTCAGAAAACAGATGGCAGCGCAGGAAAGATTAGCAAGAAATTTTTAGAACAAGTTCTTGTTTTTGAGTAATAAGATTAATTGATTGGTACGTAGGAAGAAAGCAAGAAACAAAATCCTTCTTGCTGGTTTAGTTATAAAGAAAACTGGTCTTGTATTAATTATAGATCTTGTAGATTATTAATGACCAGTTTGTATTGCTATTTTATCTATGTCAATTTTGTTCCAATCCATATAGCATATACCATTAACGGAATAGAAGAGCTGTGCAACAAAACTCCATCAGATAGTATCAAGAATTGCCATGAACAACTATTGAGGGGTAGTGGAAGTACAACAATGTTTAAAAAAAAAGAACGGCAAAGTTTAAATTAACTGGAAATTATTATCTAGAACACCAAAAAAACAACATTTTAATTTATTTTTTTTACAACGATATATATGCATGAAATGTTTTTGAGTAACTCGAGGAGTGTTATTTGAACATCCATTTGGTTGACAACTTATATGACAACCATAATTTACAAAAATAAAGTAGGTATTTGCACGAAAACCAAAGCAATAGAGAGAGAAAAGTAATGTGAGTATGAGAGAGAAAGTTGTCACAAAATAATGTTCAAATATCATTTCTCCTACTAAAATACGAGTATTTCTCTTGTCTTGTCATATCCTTTAACAACTCTGCATTGCAAAGCGAAATTTAATAATTATTTTTAGGATCACGGTTTACAAACATAACTGAGCCAGAAATAGAACAGTCAATAGTAATACTACTAGCATATACTTGAACTGGTATCATTTGCCTTGGTGACCCTAAGGTTTCTCAAAGACGTAGTAAAACGATCGGTATACACATGTAACGTTGGAAGTTGATACATAAAGAACAGACATAACAACGGCCAAGTGTTCCAAATGCTAAAATAATGCATAGTACTAACAAGCCACAAGGCTGTTCAAATATCAAGAGTTCCACTCTGTCCTGCTTTCTCGCTAATCGTACACTCTGCCCATTCCTCTTGGCAGCTTGAGAACATCACAAAGGCTTGTGGCTTTGAACCGAAATGAACACAGGCCTTTTTGGCCTCTCCAAGCTTAGTTCAGGAAAAATTCTTCATTGGGTCATCGTGATGTACTTTCTTCATCCTGTATGCCTCCATATCCTCTTGAGTTACCTGTTTGGATTAAAACGATATAAAAATCTGCAAGGAGGACATGTATTACAAATAAAATTATCAACCAGTGACATGGAAAAAACCATACCTGATCATTCCATCTGACATTATATTTACGCTTCCTCTCATCTTTCTCTTCTCTCTTTCTTTGATCCTCCTGTAAAATACCAGTACAACGCACATGAATATCAGAATAATTCACCTCAAACAGATTCAAATATCCAGAATAAATGACTTTATGCTAAAAAGAACATCCATAGTGCCATCACGTTTCTACAAATTACATGCTAAAAAGAATACCAATGGTGTCTAGACCTTGATAATTAAGGCAGACGAAGTTATTAGCAAAAAGCAATAATTAACTCAGAAGGTAGAATAAGAAAAAAACAATAGAAGTCATTAACATCAAGGAGTATTGGAGCGTAAAAATATATACCCAGAGGAGGTGATTAACAAATATCAAGGAATATTGAAGAGTAAAAAAATATATGTGGCTGATAGATCTATATTACCTTTTTGAGTGCATCGGCAAGCAATTTTTCATCCAGAACTACGTCGTCTGGAACATCAGTTCCCCATGTAGCAGGCCTTTTATCTTCTATTGGTTTAGGATCCTCTGTACAGATTCAAGAAAATAATTGAAGATTAATAATGGAAATCAAGATACAGAATACGAATAACCACACCAATTATCAAACATAAAAGAAGAAATTAATAACAAAAGAGAAGAGAAGGAGGAGATAGAGGCACAGCAGGGATATGGTGTCAGCGTACGAACCTGCAGCAGACTCCTTACGTGCAATATTAGCTCTCATAAGATCACCTGCAGCCTCAGCAGCCTCAATACCAGCAGCACCAGTGCAATAGCTATTACGTATTGTCTGCTTGCAGCACTTAAAACCCCATTGGTGATCCTTCCACCATGAGCCCCAAACAGTTGTGTGGTTGTTGATGTAAACATCCTCTTCATACTTGCTTCTGGGGATTGCGACTTCCTATTAGAAGCAACAGATAAATAACAGTTATTATCATCCTAACAAACAGCAAAACCTAAAAGCATAATGCTTAGAATTGAACAAAAACCAATAGCGAAGCCCTGATGAAAAGAGGAAATCATATATAAAATATAGTGATATCACAAAGAAGCAATGATGCATAGGTACGAGTACAGTACCTGGTACAGGTACGGGATACATCATTTAAAAAAAATTGAAGGTCAATAAAAAAACATTGAGTTTTATTATATAACGCAAGATGAGAAAGTTAAATGGTTTGATTAATATAAGAACATCACAAGTTTAAATAGTAAAAAATGCGTCAGGTTGCAAATACATAAGTAACAGTTATATTGTTGTATTAGTATATAAGTAAACCGCAAATTTAACTTCAAACGGAATAATGAGAGAAGGGAATAAGAAGCTTTAAAGTATGGGTACTTCATCATTTTACAAGTACTCATGCTTCAGTAAGAAGCATTCTGTGTAAGATTGATGTGCAAATTGAAATTGTGAGATAATAAAGATATAGAATGCATTTCTTACCTGTCCCTTAACAATTCTACCAGCACGATCATACTCAACTTGTCTCTCACTCTGACCCAGAAGAAGTTCTCTTGGAAGTTTGTCCTCGTCAGCTGCATTGCCATACTTCTCAATAATAGTGTCCTTTGTTTGAGACTTCAATTTCTCCTTCATGACCTTGAAATTCTTATAGAGCAATTCAGCTTGGGAAGGAGCCGCTTGCATGTGAACATCTTGTCCCTTGTCAAATGCTTCCCAGGCATGGATGTTTAAGTCCTTGAATTCCAAAGCTTGACCACTACTTCTATATTGGTTATCACCCTACAAAATAAAAACAAAAACAAATTTTAACCCAAATACAAAGATTAACACGCAAAAGCAATAAAAAATCAAATCATCAAGTTTTCTAAATAAATTTAATCTTCGAGACAATTTACCAAGTAAAACTTTTCATTTGGATCTGCCTCTGGAAGAGGATCTTCACGCATGGACCTGGTCTTGGGGTCATAATGTGCAGAATTGACATCAAGATTGAGAAGATATTTTGCAGTATCCTCTCGAATACGTAGGTTCCTGAAGGTTAAGATATATTTACGTTACAATCCATGTAAGAAAAATTATAGAACTGATAATTGTAATTAACGGACCAATCAACTTCGCCCTGCATTATTACAATGAGAGCAACATAAAAATTACCTCACAGTTCCTGTACTCCCACCACCTGTTGTTCGCACACGCTTCTCAACCTTTGCAAAGTCCATCTGTTTGCTTTCATCAACCTTTGCCTCGTCTACCCTTAAATCATCTTCATCATCAGCCTCATCAACTGCAGCACCCTCATCATTTTGGTCGCCCTTCTCCAATCTCTTCAGCTGTTGTTCCTTCAAGAACTTCTTTCGAGCGTCATCTCGGGCTTCATATCTCTCAATGACTCGAGCATATGTTGAAGCATCATAACCATTCCATCTGTCCCGTTTGCCATCATAGTCAAGCTCAAAAGTTTCTACCTTTTCATCAGCAGCAATGTGCTTGTCTGTATGCTTTGCTCCTACTTTCCGTGGTCTTTCCATGCATGCCTTGGCATTATGTGTCATAGCTCCGCAGCTATAAAAAGAAGATGAATATTAAGATACTAACCTAAACTTGTACAAGAGAATGGCAATCTACTTAATATATGTTGAGCCAAGCAAGGTTATAAAACTTGACAGTTTTGGTAGACACATGGAACCTTAGCAAACTTGAATTGTCAACATGCAAGAGTTCAAATATTTTGAAAATAATATTAGAAAAAAACTATTAGCAATGAACGTAATAATGAGTTGATGACATGAACTACATGTAAGATTCACATTCCAACTCTATAACAAAGCAAATGAAGTAAAAATATGATTCAATAATTGACCCAACCCAACTATTAGGATGCCCTTCGCCTTGCAATAATATTATCTTGTAAATTAATAAAACAGAATACAATAAGATCCATACATTAACTAAATTAATTACTTAGCTCCAGTACTTATAAACCAAATATGCAGTGCAAAATAGATGCAATTCAACCCATATATCCAACAAAATCAGTCAAAAGGTCATTTTAACACAAAAAGCATGTATTAACCCAGGCGTGTAAACTACCAAGACGAATTTAGTTAAAAGATATTGTGCAAGTTCAATTGTATTAGATCAAAAGTGTTTACGAACATCGTAACACATTTTTCATAAAAGTCATGAGTTTGAGTTTGACAACTATTGAGACAAAACACTAACACATCGAAAAATACAATAGATATAACCAAATACTAGATTTTATTTTGTTATTAAGTTGATAGACAAGATACATCCATCACATTTGGAGGCACAACACACAAAAAAACATTGCTTTTAAAATAGTGAAAGAGATCACTTACTTCTCACATGCACCTTTCCTATACTTCTGGGCCTGAAAAGTTTTAGCACCTCTATCGTACCATGATGTGGTGTAGTTGGGATCAGATTTCCATTTCCTTTGATGTTTCAAACTCTACATTTGAAGGAAAAGAAAACAGATAAATATGCTAGTTTCTATATGTCAAATATGACAATTATCAATTGTGGATTGCAGAAAATAATGTTTGTTCACATGACAATTAGCAATTGTGGATCGCAGGAAATAGTGGTTGTTCAAATTCCGCTACACAACAATGCTATAGCGCCACACTATAGCCACTATTTCACAATATTTTGCACTAAATAGTATATCGCAGAACAACAATGATTTGTTCAAATTCTGTTATGCAATAGCGCTATAGCGTAAGACCTAGAAAAACTAGAAGAGAAACTATTAAGAAGGATCTAGAGGTTAATGAGTTGGAGAAAGACATGGTTTTTGATAGAACACTATGGCGTTATTTGATTGCCGCCCCACTTAGTGGGAAAAGGCTTGGTTGTTGTTGTAATAGTGCTATAGCAGCTATTTAACAACACTAGATTCTATGAGCATCTCAAAACTACAGCAATAATAACAACAACAACCACCAAGGCTTATCCCACTAAGTCAGGTGGGCTACATGGATCAAATTACGACATAATGTTCTATTATAAACAATATTTCAATCGAACTTCTTAATCTCTAGATCTTCAATAATAGTTTTTCTAGGTCTACCTTTGTCTCTAAAGATCTGACTTGCCTCAGTCTGATCTAGTCATCTCCCTGCGTGCCCAAACCACTTGAGCCTAGTTTCCACCATCTTTTCTACTATAGGTGCTGCCCAACTCTCTCATCACAAAAAACTAATAAAGGAAAGTAATATGGAGGGTAGGAAAAAACTTACGGGTCTCTCAGCATTAAGATACCAAGGCGCAGATGACATATACTGAGGAATATGGGGATTGATTTCCTTGCCATCTTCATCAACCTCAGCAGGTGCAAGTCCGGCTTTACGAGCTTCCTCAAGCTCAATTTGTTTTCGATGATCCTCCCTTGACTTGAATGCCACTGCAATCCACCCAATAAAATTTTAAGTAACATGCAAAAACCATCTAATTAAGTCACAAGATCAATTCCAAAGTACATAATTAGGTTAAATTAAAATTAAAAAGAGGAAAAAGAAACTTATCAAACAATTATGCAAAGAGTTTTAATTAAATTCATGAACCCTAATCCAGTTTAACCAAAATTTCACAAATAAATAAATTTTATATTATTCACGTTCTTCAATCTGAATTGGATCAAAAAGATGGTTTCATCGATAGACAAGAAGTTCAGGAAGGGAATAATTTGCATTGATAAAGAAAACATCAGAGAATAAAAATTTGTAAAAGGATCAAAATTGAATTGGGGGAAAGAGATATGTACCTGAAGCTGTTGCCATTTTATGATCAAACGCAGAATAACGAGTATTGAATCGAATAATCACACTCCAATTTGGGATTTTAGGTCACTTTGCGATTTATACCTTTTTAATTTATTTTTTTTGAAGGGTTGTGATTTATACCTCTTGTTTTTGTAATCTGGATATAATTGAGTAAAGGCGGTGATTCTTCCTAAACGACTGCGTTTCGGAAACGGGCCAGTGTTCAGGCCCATTTAAGCTTTCCACAGGCCCATATAAATTACACAGGCCACTTTTTATGAAGTTGCTATCAATATCCTCTACTTTTCTACCCATATCCCCCTTTTCCTTTCATAACTAAAATCCCTTAAATACCCCTCATCTTTGCGCCCCTAAAAATTATACTCTATCTTTTTAAGTTTCGTTTGAGTACATATTTTTTTGCTTTTATTTAATTGTCATTTTGATAATTTAATAATACAATTTGTCAATTACTTACTTCTTTTTAATAAAACTAACTAAGGTTATGTATTTGAAAAATTTCAGTTTGTTATTTTTTAAAACAAAATTTGTTTTTTCCTTATGTACACATTTAAACTTCAAAACAAAATTTTGTTACCTATAACAATGGTTTGATGAAAAGTTGGAATTCAGAAAATAAGATTAATAATCTTGTTAAAAATTTCAAATGCAAAATAGAATATCAATTTTGATTAAAAAAAAAATGACTTGATAAATTTGTTGGAGAGAGGCAGAGTAACTAACAATTTATTTGTTACGGGAGAAAGATAGCATATAAGATTTACTAGAGAATGTGTGAAAAAAATTAAGAATTTATTTGATGAGACATATTTACCCTTAATTCAAGTACAAACCAAAGATATATGCCCTACATTTCAGTATGGAGGACATCATGAAGCTCCAATATTTCTAATGTAGCCATTAATCCATCTTTCGACTTCATCATGAAGAAGCCAACCACATCCAGTGATTGCTCCCCTATCACTGTAGGCATATTGTCATGGTTGATCTTGATTAATCTCTCTTATGTCCGCTTCTGTCCAATGTATATTGTTTCCTTCATACGAGGAATGCAATGGTGATGCTCCATCCTACGGTCTTTAACGTCTGTTGAACTAACACCGCTAAGCGAAAATGGTAGTGTAAAGGTTAACACTAAACTATAGCTATAGTAGCCAAAAAGTATAAGGTTAACCCTAAACTATTATAATGATGTTTTTTTTTAACAGAAATTCAGCCTTGTTATATATCAATTTTTTGTTGTTTCACTTAAATATATAATATATATGTTTTTCCCCTATTTTCATTAGTTCACAATTTTTATCCTCAATTTTTATTTTGAAAATATTGTCCTCAATTTCTAAAGAATACAAATTTTCCCAATCATTGAATTTTGGTCTTATTTTTGTCGATGTATTATATTGAATAATGAGTTAACAAATTTTTACGTAGTATTACAATGCATATATTTTTTTAAAATATAGTTTTTTAGGATTTTATATTTTTTTCCCATTTCCTTTTGAGAAAAGATTAAAGACTAAGCAAAGACCATGAGGTAACATATTTACTAGATTAAGAAAAACGAGGTAATCTATTATTTTTTCCACATATTTTTAATTTTCTATAATTATGTTAATGTGTTAGAATCTTTTCTATTTCTCAAAAGAATTATTTATTATAACGAGTTAGGATCTTTTTCACCATTTATTTTTTATGTCTATTTCTATCTAAATGATGTATTCTATTTTCTTGAAAAATGGAGAGAATCTCAACTCTAACTTTGAATTAAAATGATAGAGTTTAGAGAGAGTTGATATATACATATAGTAAGTAAGTAAGGACAATAACACTCTTTTTTTTAAGGTGGGGGTGTAAGCAAGACGAAACATTCTGTTTTTTTTTTTTTTTTACATAACAAAAACACTCTTTTAATTTGAATTACCTAGATACATAAAATGTAGACAAATGTGGAGGCATATATCCACATTATTTTTCTCTAAACAATCAAACAAAGACATTATTTTCTCTCCACCGAATGAACATACAAGTTAGTAACTTGAAGTTACGTACAATTTAGGAATAACAAGTTGATCATAATTCTACTCTAAAAAAAAAGAGTTGATCATAATTCTAGTAACTCAGTTATTTCCTCAGCTCTCGCATAAACATCGTGCCAGAAGTCCATATCTTGGCATAAACTCAATGAACTAGAATCAAAAACTCCTTCTTCTTCAGTTCCTAATGGAGCTTGAAATTGATAATTATCAACACCAATGTCCATAACACCACTTGTCTCAATGCTAGAATTATCAGATGACAAAACTTCACACCAAAAATCATCATCCAATGCAAAATTATTTTCTGCCGAATCAACAACATCATTATTGTTGTTGATATTATTGTAACTTATAGATATATCATTATCATTATTTGAAGTAGCAATGCTACTATTATTATGGGATGACACGTCACTAGAACACTGTGGCCTATCATCTTCATGATTTTGTTCCTGTTTGGTGTCTTGGTCTGAATTGGAGGCGTCGACATGAAAGTCCAACTTGGTTTGTTTTTTGTTTCGTTTTGTACTGTTGTTGTGTTCATGTTGGTTTTGTGGCAGCCTTTTCTTCAAATGTGTGTGCCATACATTTTTTATCTCATTATCTGTTCGCCCAGGTAGCCTTGCTGCAATAGTTGACCATCTGCATCATCGTTAAACCATTAAATAAATATTTGCATCATCATCTTCTATTCATGCTTGATTTTGTAATAGTCATTAGCTAAGTTAACCAAAATTAGACAAAAAAAACATTTTAATTTACATAGGTTTCTTTCACCGAAGCTAATATTATTCAAGACACTATCAAGAATTCAATACAATCTCAGCCTACTTTTGAAATTTGGTTTCCCATGCAAGTATGATATTTTTCATTAGACTCGAACATTCATTAGTCTCCATGACACAATTGTTAATAATAATTTGATGTGATAACCTATGATTAATTTTTAATAGTGTTAATTTAGTTTCTTATAAAAATGATATTTTTAAGTGTATGAATTATGACTAGGAAAAAAAATCAACCAATGGAGAAAAGAGAAAATCCTTTGCTTTTTGGAGTAGTATTAATTTGTAATTTTATATATAGCACGTGAAAATGTTGTAACATGTGAAAGAGACTTCACAGGACGTATCTTTGTTATGATTTTGCTTCCCTTAAAACTAAAGATAAATCAAAAGAAACTGGGCCAAACCATTATTCATTTTCTCTTTTTTTTCTCTTTAAGAAAAAAAAGGTTCGACTGAAAGAATTTTTTTTTTTTTTTGAAGGATGAAAGAAATTAATTTATTGAATCATTCTTGCGTGAACATATATTTTTAGGACTAAATCAATCAAAATCTTCAAAAATATTAAATAATTAACTTTTATTTAGTGTAAAAAAAAACTTTCTCTACTTAATTAATTGCTAACTTTAACACAAATTTTAATATTTCAAATATTATTTTCATACAAACTGTTGGGCTTGCATTCAATAAACACTGTATTTACCTAACAATTGTTCTGATTCGCCATGCATTAAGTAAGATTATAAAATCACATGAATTTGGAATCCTCCATCAGTTCAATCCTATACAGAGCAGAATATTAGCTAGGTATAGTGGATATGTAAATAGTTTTTGTTTTACCTGTTTCCCAACATTTGATGCAAATTGATTATTGCATCCTCTTCTTCTTTGGTGAAGTTACCCCTTTTGATGTCCGGTTTCAGATAATTTGCCCATCGCAATCTGCAACTCTTTCCACACCTTAGCAATCCTGTTAATAAAATTGTAAAAAAATGAATAAAACTTTGGTTTATTTCATGAGAGCAATGCTATATAAGCAATTAAATTCATATTTTAATTTTCTTCAAATTAGTAAAGGCTTGAATTAGAAAGAAAAAAAAAGTACCAGCTTGTTTGGGAAGAGCACGCCAATTGGAATGACCATAAGTGTTTATGTGATTGATGAGGATTCGATCTTCTTCTGTAGTCCATGGCCCTTTCTTCAATCCCATTTTCTCGCAGCATGGAGCTCTTCCCATTTTGTAGTAACTAATAAATCCAAATTATGTGTTGTTTTGGGTATTTGAAAGCAAGAATTGCACGCTCTTGTGTTTTTATAGTACTAAAATTGATATGCCAACTTGATCAAAAGGTGACACTAAAGTTAAGAGTTGAAAGTTGAAACTTCAAATCTCACACGGGTAAGGTACTTTAATTAAATTAATATATAAGCAAGCACGACGGTCATGCAAATGTGTACATAATAGTCCAAAAACTAGATTATAATAATAATATTAAAATTCGCACATTATTTTTAATTTTCAAATTGAGTAGTCGCTTGCGATCACTTTTGTAAGTATTTTATTTGTCAAATAAAACGTGGGGAGGTGCCTAATATGTACATGTAGCATTGTAGCTGTCGACAGCATGACACTTATTAACGTGCATTCACTACGAGGCTTCTTGTCGTTGTTCTTGTTCACGTTCAACATGTATGTCCTTTATTTCAAACTCTAAGTACAATCTTTGACTTTCAGGTTGTTTTTAATGGTAACATAGGTGCAATAGCAAAAGCATCTGTCTTTTTATGTCTATAATGGTATGAGCCTAAACGTCTAGTTCAAAAAAGGAAGTCCGGCGTAGAAACATAAGTCAAAGAGGAGGAGGCCGCGCGGGAGCTACTCCAACGTCCTCCCTAAGATAAGCACATATGAATATAGAGATTCTACGGACCTAGAAAAGTGATACACACATTAGTTAATCTCAGCCGTAGAAAAGTGATACAACGATTCAAATTTTTTTGGACAATTTTCATACAGTTTGACCTCAGTCATCGATTAAAAATTGGACGGTTGAGATCTTTTACATTGGGATGTTGTAACAACATCAAATCATGTTTTAGATTCTCCATCCATGGTCGGGTCTATCTCGACGATTTAACATATAAGAAGATTTAACTGACTTAAGTGTATCTTAATTACAAATATCGGAGACACAAACGTGTAATGTCTATTCATATATGTTTTAATGGTCACTTGAATGAAGATAATAAGGATCGGGAGCGTACATGAGCTCAGAATAACTAAAACTAGGACGCTCACCCTGCAAGTATATATGATCACTCACTAAATTTTACTTAAATTCTGCTTAAACAGCCGCTCTTACTTTGTTATCGCAAGTGTCTTTCTCGGTATACCATTTCAGATTTCAAGAAAGAAAAAAACATATGAGAAGAGGGAGAATGAAGATCATATTATTGTTCCATGTGATCTTGTATGTTCTTACATGAACAATGACTTTCGTTGCGACTTTCATAAAGTTCTTAAATGAGTTTTTCTAAATTGAATTAAAAAAATTATCAACTAGTGTTCTAGTTGGTCGAGAGAACCTTTAATGTTGCTTGCTTTTCTACTCTCAAGGTTGTTTAAGATAAATGGTGATGGTTCTCATTTCTCATAATCATGCCTTCAATAGTTCATCTTATAGTGGTTAGAGGTGTCAAATGGGTTGGCCGACCCGACCTGACCTGAAAGGCCCGACTGCGTAAATGGGCCGGTCTACCCCGATCCATTTATAATTGGGCCGCAGATTCTTGAGCATGACCCGACCTGTGTGGGTCATGGGATAGCTCGGCCCGGTCCATTTTAGTTTTTATTTATTGATTCTTTTTATTTATTTTTTTATATATTAGTTACTCACAACTATCTTTTTGTTAAAATATGATTGGATGTTCATAGAAATGCAAATAATTTTTAAATTAACATTAATTAAACTCTAGATTATTCATTCTATTGAATCAAATTAATGATTTTTAAACTTTAGAATTTGAAAACTTTGAGCTAAATTCATTCATTTTTATTAAGTTTACTTATTTAAATTTTTTTATTAATGAAAATATTGATAATGGTCCAACATGAAGCCCGGTGGACCAACCCGGCCCAACCCCTTTTTTTATGGATGGGCCAAAAAAGCGCAAGTTCATTTTGGGCTAGTCTTTTGAGGCCTGACCCGACCCAAATATGGGTCGGACCATTAGCCCAACCCATTTTTGACAGCTCTAATAGCGGCCTTATCCGTAATTCTAATGATTGCTTTGTGTAAGTTTTCTACCACAAAATTTGGTCGTGTGCAAAATTTTTGACTGAGCTCTAGATTCTTATATCTTGAATCTTAGAATTTTCTCATATCAACTAGTATGTGTTCTATAGCATACCAAATTTTCTAATTTGAAACTTTTCTTCCGGTTAATCCAAAAATAAAAATGGGAAACGCACACGTACGCAACAGCAATCTTCCTTAATTTTTATCCAAAAAAAAAAAATCTTCCTTAAAAAAAAATAAAATAAAATTTCATTCCAGTCAAAAGCAAAAAGGAAAAGACAATCTTAGATTTGAAGAATCATATAAAGTATTGTGTGAGTGAAGATTCACCTATTTTATTTTGACAATTCTAACATAATGTAAATAAATTATTACTGAAAGAAAAAACGTTTAAAGCATAACGTAAATAAGTTATTACTGAAAGAAAAAAGTTTAAAGCAGTGGCATATTCTTTTTCGTGCAAATCACCAAATTTATGCATTTATAAGACTACTCATATATGTCCTTTTGTCAATGTAATAGATTAATTTAAAAGTAAGAAGAGATTAAATATATAAAAAAATTATTTATAGTAATGTTAGAGACCAAATTGACAACAAATTAGTATTAAATAGTATACATTTTTTTTTGTCAGATAGCTTAGTGGCTAGAATTCACCTTATAAGGTGAATAAGTGGGGTGTCCGGGATTCGAACACCGACTCCTACATATAATAATGTATTGTCCTACCAACTGAGCTATGTTCCCTGGATAAATAGTATAAATATCTGATTGATATAATGATTAAATATAAAGATCAACTTGAATTTAAATGTATACATTTGACATAAGGATTAATACGAGTAACGTTTAGTGACATTTGATAAACTTTCATACTATTTGAGAACTTTACAAGTCCACGAACGAATTTGATTGTTCAATTCTTTTTGTTTTCTGTTGTTGGTAAGACCGGGTCTAAAAGGCGTCAAAGAATGAAGCTTGTCCTATATATACCTGTATTGATTAAGTCGGTAACCCTTATTTCTATATTATATTCTTCTTTTAGATGAGCAAGTAGATTTTGCTTTTGCCTGAACATAAACGAATAGAGGAATGCACGAACGAATTAGACATTCTTTAGTAGTAATAATTGAAACAAGAGTTACAAGACAAGTCAAAGATATAGTCGTATAAATTTAGACTTCAGGCATCCAATGTTGAATAAACCTTCACTCATCCATTGTATATTATTTTCTGGAGTATGAACTCAATCTTCATTCCCAATTTATGTATATTTTCTGTGTCTAGCAAGTATCAGCCTTTGTTTTGTATCACAGTTCATAATTTTAAAGAAGTTAGTTTTTAAAATGTTATGTAGGTCACCGCGATTCTAACATACTCATCATTATACCGAACATAGATATAACTTTGGTAAAATTACGTTAGGTCGTTGTGATGTTTTGTGTTTAGATAAAATGAGTCACCTGCTTGTTTTTTTGATGTCTCCGGCTCCTTTTAAATAGTGTTGAAAATAAGGAAAGACAAATCCAACCATAAAAATATGTAGAGAACAATTATGACTATAGATTTTTTTTTTTTTTTATATATGCAATAGTATAGTTTTTATATTATCGCATTATTGCTTAATAGAAATGATATGATCACTTGTACAAAAAAAAAGTAATGATACGATCATTATCTATCCATTTATCTATCTATCTATTATTATAAAATGGAGAATAGTGTACAAACCCTATTCCCAACCCTAATTTCCTAAAATGACTATTTTGCACTTCATTTTAGTCATCTCATTCCAACTTTGCCCTCCTACTCTTATCCCACATTTCTTTTTGACAATGCATTTATTTGTGATGATTTTTAATGGTCATTGATATTCCAATTCCAAAACCTATCAAATAATTAGAGTGAAACCACTACTATTCCATCAATACATTCCAAAACGTTTTTTGACTTGATAACAAGAAATTTGTAGTTTGTTGTGGTTTACTACTCTTGGCTTTATGGTTTTTGTATTCTAATGGTCATTGATTTTACGCTTTTTTTTCTTCCGAAATGTCATATCTCCTCCTTAACTTTTATGAATTATGTTAAAGTTTTTAAATAGACTATTGAAGGTGCTACTTGATGTGCCCATTGCCTTTATTTTTATAGTACTACTACTAATATGGAGATTTGCTAAGTTTGTATCTGAGTATTGTTTGTACACACAACAATCATATTGTTTGAGGTGTTGTCTAGGGTGGGAGAGCTTAATAGGGTGAAAATTAGGAAGCTTTTGTTAATATATTTCTTTATGTACTCATCTTTTATCACAATCTTAATGTAAACAGCTTTTATTTACCGTAAGTTTACATTGAATTTGTGCAGGTTTAGTTTAATGGTATGTTTAGAGGAATCATGGTGAGCCACTCCGATTTCAGGCCATAATTAAAATGTCTCCATATATGTTAAAATTGTCTTCCAAAAAATATAAATGTTTCCTTCAAAAAAATATATAAATGTTGGAAGTACTATGTTTTATTTTTAATGGTAATTAAATTTTTTTCTTATACTCCAACATCAATGAAATCTATAATATTATAATTTATTAGTCTCCATTACTGTCGATAGGACCTGTGCGTCGCACAGGTCGAAATGCTAGTTTTATGATTGGTGAGTTGATATTTTTATTAAAAGAAGTTGAGTTGATATATTTATTATTTACTTTTTTGTTCCTATTAATCAAAATTTATGAATCCAGTCACTGGACATGTCGCTCTTGTTTTTTTGGTCAATGGACTCATGTTCCTTTAATTAATTCATTATAAAACTGATATATCATATGAAGTATTATTGGCTAAACAATCACTAAACTTATTGTTTCTATGATGTTTTTAGTTGGAGGCGAGTGGAGATGAAGGGAACGAGCAGAATCACTCTTAAGTCAATCTTAGCTCACCTCCAAAAACAAGGAGATTAAGAAGTGAGATGATATATATTTTTCTTGATAGTTAGAATTGTTTGATAGAATATCAAATTCTACCAAACGATTCAAACTATAAACGAAGACACATGATAGTGTATAACATATGAAATACAGTATCGTGTTAGACAACCAAACAACAAACATATTACAAGTACGGTAGTTTTGAAAATCTCAATCCTAAACACCTCAATAGAATACAAAATGCTAACCATCATAGAATAAAATTTGAGAGGGGTAATTTTATAATATTAATTGTAGGGATATTTTGTTTGGCTAAATTACATCAGATGTCCTTTAAGTTTGAAGTTTGTAATAGATTGGTCTTTTAAGTTATTTTGATAACACATAAGTCATTTAAGTTTGAGGTTTGTAACAGATTAATCTTTTAAGTTTGTAAATGTTTTCAATTTATTCTTGCTACCACATCATCATTTTTGTAATGTTTGGTTAACAATACTAAATTGAAAACCTTTATAAACTTAAATGGCTTATGTGTGACCAAAATAACTTAAATGACTAATATGTTACAAACCTCAAACTTAAATGATTTAAGTGTGACCAAAATAACTTAAATGACCAATCTATTAGAAACCTGAAACTTAAAAAACCTCTAGTGTAATTTAGCCACTTTATTTTTAGAGATTTCGGAAATACTTAAAGAAAAATTAAAATGCACGTTAAAATCCTGAAATCGGATTGATCTTATGGGAAAAAACAGTTTGATGGGTTAGAGCATTTTATCAAAATAAAATCCGATTCTTGTTTAGAAGTAAAGTTGTGTAAAACCATAACGTTGGTTGAGTTATACAATTTAGCATGTCAACAAAAAATTAAACAATTTAATACGAAATCAACAATTTTTATTATTAAATCCTAAAAATAATATTTTTTAAAGAAAATCAATTTTATATCACCCACACAAACACACCTTAAACGAGTAGTGTTTGATTTATGTTTTCGGGCACTACCAATAATAATCAAGCTGAAAGTAATTTTTTGATATTTTTAATGTGTTTGATTCCACCGTGACGAAAATTAATTTTGATGAAATTAATTTTATTTAAAATTAAATGTGAAATGGTTTATATTTAAATGCATTCACGTAAAAAAGACTAAACATTTGAGAATAAAAATTGTATTTCGATTTAAAAACTATAAATGATAGTAGCTTTAAGTTAGAATAAGAGAGAAAGGGCCTGTTTGGCAAGGCCAAAAAACAAGTTTATAGCTTATAAGCTCGTTTGACAAAAAAAATTCCGTTTAGTAACGGTTTTTCACCACGAACTTATAGTTAATTGACATATAATCTTAACATGTCAAAATCATTTTTTTTTCTTTACAATTACACTTTTATCGAAAGAAAAAAAAGATGGACATGGTTTTTACTTATTTAATATCGATCCCACTTGATTAAAGTCCAAAATGGATTCTTTTTTTAAGCAGAAAACTCTGAACAAAATTAGCCGTGTGTTCACACCTAAAGTAACTAATTTATCCATGGATGTTGACTCACCTATGGTGTCACTTGTTCAATAGGTGAAAAAGGCATGACACTTTCAAAATAATAATTTGAACATTTTTCATGATCTTCATGAATAATACGATCCAATGATTTAATGTGCATAAGCAATCAGACCCCACTATGTTAAAAGCTAAATTACTCTACGTGGGGGGAGGAAAAACTGTCTCAAATAAATTATGGAAATTTTAAAGCTGACTTTTGACTGTTGATTATTGATAGTATGCTCCTCCTAACTTGACTTCTAAGCAACGAAAGAATGATTTAATACTTCCAATTTTTGTCTGTTCAGAAATTATTTTGTGTATGATGAAGAAAAACTTTTTTCCTAGTTAAATGTACTTTTTTAACTGGTAGTTGAATGTAATGCCATAGCAAAATATTTTCCCTGTTTTATATCAGTGCAAATTTGCCTCTTAATTTCAACAAAAGCTAATCTTTGATGATTGATGGTTTAAAGTTGCAAATTAATATATAGTTTCAACAACTAAAGCTAATGACTACCTGGCTCCTAAAAAAACTGGTCATCATTCAAATTTCAAAGGTGAATAATACTATATTCGCTACTTTTATTCAATATCTAAATGATCAATCGTTATTTCCATTTTTTTGGACCACGTGCTTTGAATGTCTCCATAATTTTAAAAGTGCTAATAATGGTATACATATCTGTTTGGTTCGATTTTGAGGTGAGGAAAGATTGGAACCAATTTAAGTGCAATGTTAACATGAATTAGTTTTCGTTCATAATTCCTAGTTCAACCGAACAAAAAATCTAAAATTGTTAGGTTAGAGCCCGGAGTTCGAACTCCGGTTCCTTCATGTATGTGTGTGAACTTTCAAATGACTATTTCTACCAAAAATAAATAAAAATTAAATAGGTTTCTCATGATGTTTCATTATTGAATTTGCTATAACTGGTTCTGTATTAAGAGGTTCCACCCTCATATTGGCGAAGGAGTCATCCACAAAAAATAAAAATAAAAAGCGAAGGAGTCATCCATAAAAAAAACACTTGCATGCTCAACTAAAAAAATGTATTAGTAGTAGGGTGACAATAATTAGAGAGTCGGATTAAAATTTCTAGAGGTTTCAAGAAAATTGTGGTTGTATCGAATTATGAGGTTGCAATTTATTTTCTGATGAAGGGGTGCTCTTCCTCACCCGTGCTCCACATTGGTTTTTCAGATTCAAATTCGGTTTGATAATGTTATGTTTCAGCACAATTTTCATTAGAAAATATGTGGCTGATGAGACCTTGGCAAAACACGGAATCCCCTTTGCTCCACTCTTTTGATATGTTAGAAAAAGAGTGTTTCTAGTATTTCTCTTCCGCCAATATTGTTTACCGTAGAGACTTAAGAGTACTAACAACACAATATGTAACACACATTTTCTACAACACTCTTATAAATTGAAATTAAAATAGAACCCAATAAACCATGTGAATTGTGAGCAGAACTATAGGGAGCAGAGCAATGAAATTTTATATCAGTTTGTGGCTTTGTGCATAGCAATGTTAATGTTAATCTAATATTTTTTTCAGTACATCTAATACTACTTTAAAAAATAGTTAAATGTACAGTTAATAAAGGTAATAATATGAACCATTGAATTTACTCAATCCATAGTACATCAAAATCTCTCAAATAATGAGCGAAATCCTACTGAAACCAATATGAGATTTTCATAAAAACACTAGAATGCGAAGCGGCTCCCAGTTCCATCCAGAAAGCGATCAGTGTGCCACCCTTTGTTCTGTAATTCTTTTAAAAATACAGGAAAGACTCCATTCATTTTCTCATAGGCCTCTTGCAGAACACTAGCACTAAGCTCATGGGAAGAACTCTCAATTTGCGCAGCAAATGCAGCAACTAGCCACCCTCTCAATGCATCTTCGCCACTAGCATCTTGCTTCAATACCATGTCAATGCATTTACCCCCGCGATTTAAAAGAAACTTCTCCTTAGGGAATAACTGTTTTAATTCAGCAAGCTTGGAAGGCTTAATAACCTCGTGTAAAGCCTTGCCAACTCTTACATTTCCAGCATCTTCTTTGACTCTCACAGGAAAAAGCAGATCTTCTTTATATCTTAGGTCAGCAGGGCTTGATACAATTCCTGCCTGTTTCAGAATGCAATTAACAGTCAAACACCATTTTACCTTTTCCAAATAAAGGAAGGAAAAAAGAAGCGAGTTTTCATTTACTATAATAATCGGAATCACACCTTGAGAAAATCAGTCACGACCATTGCAGTTCTCCGTGGATTCAAAGTATTGATAGGAGTTGCTCTCATCTCTTCAGACACGCAGTATATATGTATAATCGAAAGGAGCGGACACACAACCAACTGACATAAATGTTTCATAATGAATCAGTTGGAATCATCGATACAGTATATGTTTAGCATTGAGTTCTGTAACATGATTAATTATATCTCGAGAGAGTAAGCTAGAAGATAATATTTGTTTTTCTGATAGCAAATAAACACTGTAATAATATAAAACCACCGAATGAAATCCTGAAAGGAGAAAGGACACACAGAGAACTGACAAAAAAGGCTTCACGCAACAATTGTGAATCATCAATAAAATGTATATTTTTCACTAAGACATGCTGCATGATTAGTTACATCTCTAGAGAGAAAATAAGTGAAAAATGAAATTTTTCCTTTCACATTTTAAGTAATGGGCTCATTGCAAATGAAGAATATATATGACTTATATGCTCTTCTGCATGACTCCGTAAGCAACATTTGATTTATAATCTTGCCACCATAACACATAATTCTAACAGAAGACATCTCATTTTTGGGCCCTTCACATCCACCACAACATTTTGTTAAACTTAAAACCTTAACTTTTCAATTAATTTCAACAACAGTTACACATTGCTGGGATTCAACATTTTTTCAACATACCACCTTAAAGTTACAGTTAATTTTAGACATTACCCTCTTGAAAGAAAAACAATTTTAAGGGTGGAGAAAATGTTAAATTGCTACAGCTAACATTTTCAAGTCAAACCAAAGATGAAGGGTTTAAATGACACAGAGAAAGAGTTGAGGGGGGGTTATTTGAAGAAAAGGTAGGAGCCCAAGAACCAATAAAATGAGCTAAACAAATATTTCAAGTTAAGAACTTAATCATGAAGCTCGAATCTTGAGCTCTGTCCTAAGTCCAATTTCACATGAAAAATTTGTTCCCCTGTTGCTATCCATTTTCATCTAGAAATTGAATTAAAAATATATTTTACTTCTTTTTCTGGGTAAATTGGTACGAGGCATTGTAAACCCAACTTTGAAAAGTTTCAATAAAATGTATAATCTTCTAAACCTCAGAGTTCTAGTAACAACCACCACAACCAAGAATAATATGATATATATTGTCAGCTCAAACTAATTGTACAACACAAGTTGAAAATTAAATCTAACACTAAAGCCAAAGAACAAAAAAAAAAAAGTATCTATACCTTTCCCTGCATTGATGAACAGACAGTAGATGCTAATCGAATCCCAACTCCAATTCCCACAACATTACAGAGAGTTGAAAAAGCCTCTCCTTTAGCAAATAGGTCGCTGAGATTTCCTTCTTTAGCAAATGAAGAATATATAGGCAATCGTGTTGCTCTAGCTGCAACAACAGCCATCCCCTGTTAACTCCATAATAACAGTAAAAAAGTTAATAGCTAAAAATTTAATTTTTTTTATTTTTATAAATTCACTATAAATCTAGAATAGGATACTAAAGTTCTTAATCATGAAATACAGTCTTTAATAAACCATTATCAATGAATGAACTCTAAATTGCAGCAAATGCCATAACGTACAATAACTTATCGAAGAACTCGATAAAAAAATAAACCTTAGCAAAATTTCCTAGGCCTGCCATTTCAAGAAAAAGATGTGGGCATAACGGAGAAAGCACTTCCAAGCCCATGCCTACATCGTAAAGCACATCGGCTGCAAAATGTAAAGTTAATAACAGTCAGACAACTTGAAAATTAAGCAAGTTATTACTAAAATAACAAGGGGAGAAAGGGGTGAGATGAGAAGAAAAGTCACAAGCTAAATTGGCAAACCTAGTAACCTCCATCGTTTAGGGTCAGAATCCATTCTTGCACCCCAATTGCTACATATTAGCTTCCCTACATGTTGCATTCCATCCTTCAAAATCTGGATGCATGCAACACAAACAGGGTATGCATTAAATACATGACAATATTACTAGTCTGAGAAATTGGCAATAGCAGATCAGTATCAAATTACCCAGCTAACAGCAGTTGCTTGTGCAGGGGTGGGCCTCAACCCTGCAGCAATTAGCAGTGACTACACAAGAACACCCAGTTAATACACGATAATTTTATGTAAATCCATTCTCACAACTAGCAAATAAATGTATCAAGCAGATAGGTAAATACTATTCTTTGAATAAAATGTAAGCATGGTTATCAGTATCTTACGGTACATGCTATGAAGCACCGATACGCCTAAATGGCCACCGAATCGTACCTGATACCAATATGCTGTCGATACGTATCGAAGGAGTGTAAAAAAAAAATAACTAAGAAAATACAATAAAAAATCCCGATACGTCGCCGACACGCTGAGATACGCCGTCAACACACCTCCGACACGCCTCAGATACATCTCATGACTGTTCGATTTTCAGTTTTCCCCTCTTTAATTGCTATTCTCTAACTTTAATTACCTCGTCTCTCTACTTTAATTGATGCATGTAAATGTTGATGCACCCATTTAATTTATTAGCATTTTTCAAGATTTGTTTATTTTTCAAGATTGTGCTCTGATTTCTTCCGAGTTTGGTTTATGTAAGAATGATTCGCAATTTCCATTTTATTATAATTAGCCAGAGTTTTGAGTTTAGTATGAAATTCACCAATTCTGTTGAGTTTGTGTTCTGATTTTAGTTTAAATTTTTTAACTAATGTTTACAACTTTATTTAAATTTTTATATACGTATTTTAAACATATTGTATCCTATGTTTTTCAATGTCTGACGTATCGTCGTGTCGGTTACGTATCGTGTCCGTGCTTCATAGGTACATGTGATTCATATCTCAATTCGATACAAAACTGAACGCAATTGATATGAATTTCTGTGGCGTATCTATTTTGGATATGAATCTCATTTAGAATCCCAATTCATTATAATGAATCCATATTCACTATGATTATATTCCACCACTTTTCCTTTATTAATGAACTTGTGATTTGAATTATTTTGAGGTTCATATATCAAATATCAGCTTATAATTTTGTTCTCTCACTTGTTTTTATATAAAAATTACATTTTTTTTTTTGAATAGGTCTCCCGATTCTTAATTTACACAGTTCACCAAAATATCTGAAATTGCAAGTTATGAGAAAGAGCACCTGAGTTGATAAGACTGAGAATGCAGCACTGGTAACATGTTGTACTGCTCGAAACTGCGTGTATCTAAGATAACCTTCATTCACACTAGAAAGGAAAACGCTAGAAATTAGAGTAATTGAACAACCTTATCTACAGGATTGTTTGAATTCTGACTTATTTGAACTTATGTACGTACATAAGCACTTATATGATAAAAGCAAAGAAGTGAATTGAGGAATGGGGAAAAATGAATGGACCTGTAAGGATATCCGGAGGGGAAGAATTTGTTCATGAAAGAACCAGCAAGCTTTTGATATAAGGGTCTGAAGTCATCAACAAGAGTTACCTATAGAGAAAACGGTTAAGTTAAGAGCATTGAGCGAGTGTTCAATTGAGATTAGGGAAGAAAGGACGTACGGAGAGTTGACCGTCGGGTTGAAATTGATGACGGCAAGAAACGGAGTTGGAAGTTTCGTACCAGAAGACAGGATTTTCTTCCTTTTTCTCCATTTTGATACTTTCAATGAGAACTCGAATGAATGGGTTTAGTTTATACTAAACCAAATTAATCAACGCTCTCTAATTGGAAGGCCTAATTTGAATAAAATTAAAAGACTCACATACTTTTTTAAATATTCATAATCATTTGATGGGAGGAGCGAACTAATCATCTTTTGTACTCCACAAATTTTTCAATCCGGATTAGTCATCGTTAAATAAAGGTGAAAACTCATTATCACAATTCACTAGTCATATTCTTTCTATTTATATATTCTTCGTATGACTAAAGTATATATACGTGTGATTGCAGTAATTCCTTGAGCAGGTTAAACTCCAATGATGGCAAAATGGTATCATCAAGAGATTTAACACGACTGCAATTTCATGAATGAATTTAAACTTAAAACATTTGATTAGATAAGGAAAAATAAACCACTTACAATTAAGCCGGGAAAAATAAATCATTTATTGTCTATACATGTTAAGTTATCAAAGATAAAATTGTGTATTAAAAATTGTACCAATTTATTTTTCAAACTTTTAATAATTATTGTTTAGTAAATACTTACTATCCAAAGAAATCCAAGGGCACATATATCATATTTTAGATATGTTAGCACGACCCTTTTTAAGGGAAATGATAGAAAGTGTTCTTAGGGGATTAGTTAAAAGAACAAAAATAAAAATATTGTGTTGAAAAGTGGTTAAAAATGAGAAATTATACTTTTTAAAAGTTTAAAAATTGTAGTTTCAAATGGAAAACTACTATTTATGGTTTTCGTAACAAGTGCGAAAAATATTTATTCACCTTAAAAAGATGAATTTATATCCACTAAATTACTTGACGAAAAAAAGGCATGAGCATTTGTTAGCAAGACCCTTTAATTTATGTAAGTTAATGTGACACATATGAGAAGGTGTGTTGTGTAGAGGTGTTCAAAACTAAACTAAATCAATAGAAAAACTGCAAACTTAACCAACCCAAACTGTAACCGCATTTGGTTAAGATGTATTCAAATTATTTTTTTACTCAATTGCATAGTTTAGTTCGGTTTGCGATTTTTATTTTATCACTGAACCAAATCAAATCAAACTGCTACATAAGAAAAACAATAATTAAGCATATGTCACCTAAACCAATACTCATAATCTCATAAAAACTCAATTAAAACTTGTATTAAAGACATATTTATTCACTTGTTAAATTTTATTTGCTTTTTATTTCAAAAATGTATTTTTGCTATTTGAACGTTTAAAGAATGATAAAATATTAGTCTTTTGCAAAATACGAATACTTTTTGTCCACATTTTTAATTTGGTCTATATATTCCGATCATTGTTAGATAAAAATTAAATTGTAATGTTGAATGATTTTTTCTTAAGAAAATATTGAATGAAATTTAAAACATTGTTGAAAAATATAATGTGCTTTAACTTTTTAATTTGATTTTAATGTTGAAAAAAATAATTATTGTCTCTAAAAAAATCGCACTAACCGATCCTAAACGTATTAATTTGATTCGATTTAATTCATTTTATTTTAAAACTCAACCCAATCAAACTAAATCACATGTTTCTTTATCTTTTCAAGAGTTTAATTATAGTGGGTTGACAGTCCAAAACAGTTTTACATACAACCAATTAAAACATTCTGAATTGCTACATTTGACCCACATTAATTAAAATCATTAATTGATGTGGCAATTAAGAATGTTTTGATTGCTGTGTGTACAAATGTATCGCGAGCGTGTAGTGGTGTGGGCATATGCGGCGAATTGATGTGAATTGTGGAGTGATAAAACAAACGGTGAAAATAGTGGGACACCACTTGTGTACCATTGAAAAAACCAATGTTATGTAACATTGGTCAATGAAGGTGTGCCACATAGGAAAGTCTAAAGACAAAAGAGAAAAGATATGCATATGAATTATGAAGTGCTACGTGACACACCTTCATCGACCAATATTATATAACATTGATATTCCAATGATACACAATTGGTGTCCGAAAATAGTGGGTCCATGGCGGTGGAGAATCTTTATTTTTTGTGTGCGATGACTCCTCAATTGAATTCTGTTCTAGTTAGCTTTGCCTCAACGCACCGCCCCACTCTATTCATTTTATTTTTTTCTGATCTCTTTTTATTTATAAAACCAATCCAATGTGTCTATACTAGTTACATTCCATTTTCCATAATCCTTAAATTCACCATTTTCATCCCTTCAACTCTTTCATACATTTTCCATGTCTTTCAGAGGTCTCAGCCGGGTAACTTCAACACTCTTTACTACTAATTAACCTTCATGTGATCTAATTCATTTTCTTTTCTTAGATTAATTTATATGATTTTTCTTTTCGTATTTGAAGCATGATTTTAGTAAGATTATAGTTTGATAACTTTTGGATTGTGAATTATATTTTTGTAACTGTGTGTGCATTCAAAGTAAAAACTAAGTTTTAGATGAAAATGATATTGACTTGATAAGTTTGAATTACAACATTACAGCCAAATGCTTCATCTGGCATGGGCGTTGATGAGAACAGCAAAAACACCTTCATGGAATTGAAGCAAAAGAAGGTTCATCGTTATGTCATCTTTAAGGTTGATGAAAAGAAAAGGGAGGTTGTGGTTGAGAAGACTGGTGGTCCTGCTGAGAGTTATGACGATTTCGCTGCGTCTTTACCTGAGAATGATTGCAGATATGCTGTGTTTGACTTTGATTTTGTCACTGCTGAGAATTGTCAAAAGAGCAAAATCTTCTTCATTGCATGGTTAGTTTTCCCCTTCTGCCTCGTCTCTTTATGTAATTATTAATCATGCAAAATTATACTATTAACTTTGTTTGCAATCTGTGATGTTTGGAAGACAAGGCATCTATTATGCATTTTCTTGTGCAAGTGAATTATGTGGCTCATATAATTCGTGCAATCAACATATCTTTTGCGGTTTCATGATAACCATGCTATGCAATTAATTTGAGTTTGTCAAAAGAGTCGTTTTTTGTGTGTTCTCTGATTATGAAGTTATATGTATGTTGTTTCATTGTCTTGGGCTAAATTTATTGTCTTATTGTTTATTTACAGTAGTGACTGTTTATTTATTTTACTAAATGTTGTAGAATGTAGTTTTTCAATTTATATTTTTTTTATAATCAAATAGAATATTATTGCAAGTGAGTACAAGGGGTACTCCAGTTCATAATACAGTGAAAACATACATTACAAGTAACCAAAACAACCCAAAGGACACACACCAATCAGAGTAAGATGATCTAACTTTTCCACCCACTCTTCGTATAAACTAAATCCAAGACGCAACCTGTATTTTGGCCACCAAGGCATTACAATCCGCCAACCCATCCTGAAAGAGAATAGAATTTAACAGCCACGCTGACCAAACTACAACCAGCCATACCAAATGTTCTACCTCTGCTCAAATGCTTTCCTAAAAAAAAATTCCCATGTTGCAAAAAATGTTCAGTATCATCACTGTGAAAAGTGACTTGAAAACCCAACCAACCATAATTGATGGACCGAACATTGCGAACAAAGGGGCAAGAAAAATAGAGATGAGTACAAGAATAAGGTTAAAAAAATTACAAAACACGCGATAACTGGTAAGGATTAAAAATTACCCCTCTCTTACTGAATTAATCTCTAGTTGGCAAATGACCTTGTAGGAGCCTCCAAGCAAAAACCTGAATCTTAACGGTATATCTCGTAACCACAACCTCTGAAATGCTTTATTTGAAGACAATGAATCTCTTGAAGAGCTCAAATGAAAATAACAAGATTTGACCGAAAATCCCTCCGAGCTATTTATGTAAGTTTCAAACCCAAACATAATTCCCATTATGCTTCAGCTCCACTCCCACAAGCAACTGCATTTCCTCTAACAACTCTTCTTCCAGAGCAAACAACGATTTCCTCCACCACTATCTCTTCTATTGCCTATTCCACACCCAAACATCATCTAATCAACGACCTATATCGGCTACACACCCATCTTTGTTCACACAAACCTAACATGAAGCAAATCCCTCATTAAGGAATTACCACACCATTTATCATTCCAAAAAGAAATCTCTAAACCTCCCCTCAACCTTCTGCTAACCTCATCAATTCAAAGACCTCCACAAACTATAATTATTTCCAACTCCTAACAATGTCAAATTTCTCCACCACAAAGAGCTGCCACTTCCAGCCAAAGAAGTATCAGTGAGAAGTACTTTGTCCAAATCACCGTACTTCTTGAAAGACAATAACCCATACCACAAAGGCTCCTTTTCCACCAAGCATCTCCAAATCTATTTATCTAATAACAAGTTATTAAATAACTCCAAACTATTTACCCCTAAACCTCCTTAATTCTTTGGAAGATACACATTTTCCCAATTAACCAAAGCAATTTCCCTCCCATCAGCTAAACCCCCCATAAAAAAATCCTCTGAATCTGATTAAGTCCTCCATTACTCTCTTTGGAACTTTAGAGAAAGAGAATAAATACAATGGTAGATGTTTACCCTTTCATAATGAAAGATGCTTTCTAGATTTACCAAACACTAGTTTCCAAGTCTCAAACCTTCTTGGATTTTCCCCCATCGGAGAAAATGTGACACAGCCAACAAAAAGTCATAATTATATGCAGCCCAAATTACCCCCTGGGCTTCAAACAACCCCATTTCCAATCTGGTTGTTGCTGTGAGACATCAACTTTTCATGAGTATTAACCCGCTTGGGTTGGCCTGGTCGTGTTGGCTTGGGACCTTGGAGTATGCTCCTCCTCTAGGTCTCAGGTTCGATTCTCCACAATGCTAATTTAGGTGGGCTGGTTTAGCTTCTTCAAACAAAAAAAAAAGTTTCATGAGTATTTTCTGTCAGGTGCACTTATGTTGCTGATATAGCATTACTGGCAAGAAAATGTCATGCTAATTAGAAATAGTGGGACAGATGAAAAACTGCCAAACATCTTCACGCTTCAGTTCGACCATATTAGAAGTAATTTATCTGATTTTTTTCGAACAGGGTGTGTTGGTGGTGATTACTTTGTCCAGTTGTAACTTTGGAATTTAATGTTTAAAATATTTAGGCGTTGTCAAATGTTTCATTTCCATTCTTTTCATAAAATTCAGTTCAAGGAGCTAAATCATTGTGTGATAGTATTGGACAAGAATGCTGCAATGTGGGACTCTCTCCCCTCTCCGTCTCTCCAGTTTTCGACTGACCTTGTTCCCTCCCTCCGAAACTCTGACTAGTGTAGGGGATAATTTAGTGTCCTAACATAGGACCAATGATGGGTTCTCAATGGAAATGTTAGTTAGTCTTTGCCATGGATCATGTTTACTTCATCAACCAGAATTGCTAGTCAAGCTTTCATAACTACCTTGCTTTTCATAAAATTTTGTACGAATAAATATGGATAAGATTTTTTTTTCTTGTTGAATTGTTTTAGTTTCTATGGCTACCACAATTTTCGAACTGGTTGTCCACAGAAAGACTACTCTGATCAAATAATTATCGATAGCATGTTTGAGTGAAATCTTTGCTGCTGCCACTTCCTAATAACATGTTTTAATTATTTCCTCATTTATATAAATTTTCACCTATATGTCTTACTCTGAGTTGTCTTTCTCCTCTCCTTGTGAAGGACAAACTTGTGTTGTACAATTATTTTACTTTCTCTATGATTCTACCACTGAGATATCATTCTTAGTTATTCATTGCTTGTTATTGATTAGGTCTCCTTCAACGTCTCGAATCCGTGCCAAGATGCTCTATGCCACAACTAAAGAAAGGTTTAGACGCGAGCTAGATGGTGTCCATTACGAAATCCAGGCTACCGATCCTACAGAAATGGATCTTGAAGTGCTGAGGGACCGAGCACACTGATATGCCAATGAAGTCATTGACGCTTTCATCAAAATCTACTATGAATTTACTCCTAGTTTTATCAGTTACAAAACCCATTTTCTACAAAAATGTACCTCCTATAATATGAATCTGGATTCTGGAGGCTGACGATGGGTTTAAGCTTTTAGCAGCCACTGATGTAAATTCCAGTCTGCTTGAATGTATTGTATGAGCATATGATTTTATGGATCAAGGTGTCTTGAATACTAAAATCCTTTGTTATTAATCTGATGACTTATGTCCTGGTATCTGTAAAGTTTTAAAACTTGAATTTATCAATTGTCACTTTTGAAAGTCAACTTATAATCATTGTCGTTGAGTATTGTATCCAACTAATGACCATCTCCTTTTAGTTCTTTATTAGAGCAACTAATGACTATCCATTAGAGCATAAGTGAGCAAACTACAACTGTCATGATTAGTAATATAAGAATTATTCAGTGGTTCTTGTTTATACCCTTTCTAAATGCTAAATAAAAAAGATTATGCGAGACAAGTGCCAAAGAAATGATGAGGCACAATTAGAAGTTGGTGTACTATCATGGAATTTTCAATCAATAAAAGAATACAAATGCCTAATACTTAATTCACATATAAGTAGTAAAAGGAGCATATAGAAGCTATAAAAAAATGAAATAAGACTTTCGATGGTTTAAAGAATGGTTCAAAACATTCTCTCAAAGAATATTTTTAATTCTGTATGGACCACAAATTGAAGACAGAAGTTAGTGAAATTAAAAAGTCTCAATTAGTTTTGTTGGACATAAGTGAACTGATAGAACTAGTGTTGATAGCATCTGCTGTAAACAGACTGCAACCACACCTAATATTATAAGGGTCAAACATTTTGCGTCTGTCTAACTTCAGCATTATATTCTTTGCCAGTATTCACACAAGGAAATAAAAAACTGTCAAAGCAGAAGCACTGATGTAGACGATGAATATTGATTCTTTAGTAATTATATTCATATAGTTACGTGCAAATAACACTAACTCAATAATTTCTAGGAACATTGACTCAACAGAAAGTAACAAAGGAAAAGAAAACAGAACACAGTTGAAACTGGTTATTGAAATTGAATTGAACACATGGTTCATCAGACATAATCCGGGAGAAAGACATGACAGGGGAAGGGAAAGCTTTGGTGCATCCTAAACAAATTGAAAGACAGTGCTTTATTACAAGATACAACAAAATAATTAAACTCAATCTAAACATGTGAAACAGTTCTGTTATGGGAATGAGATTGCTCCAACTCTCCGTTGGTTCCGGCTTCCTCTTCGTTCTCACCTGACATCTCCTCCAAAGATTTTCCATTTGCCTCAGGCACCAAGAAAGTAAAAAGGAATCCCAAAATGTTAACCACACCCAAGAGAAGAAGTGAATTCTTCACACCAATACCTGCAGGGTAACCTGCATCTGCTTTACTCTTGTCCTTGTTCTGTGCCAAGTACAAGAACCCAAACGCACCAACCATAGCCCCAAGCTTTCCAGACGCGGATGATATTCCATGGCAGGTAGAAC
>Ga0315914_1000642_pt1 | contig 46350 bp, 35 predicted proteins | sample MpolenodulesMG_FD_203920 | JGI IMG/M metagenome (GOLD analysis project Ga0315914, IMG submission 203920) | Medicago polymorpha root nodule microbial communities from Los Angeles, California, United States - elongated nodules | ecosystem: Host-associated > Plants > Roots > Nodule | place: USA...
CTGCTGCGAGTCCCCTATATATAGAGTTGGAGGGCTGCAGAGTCGTTGTAATGGCACATCAGGCTCTGGCGGTTACGAAATCGTGGGAAGTGTAACCGTCAGAGAGATTATTGCGGGAACGTGCAAAGTGACCTAGTCCGCGACTCAGTCTAGTAATCTCTTCAGTGCCAATTTTTTTTTTTTTTTTTATAACTAATTTTGACTATTGTTCAAACAATGTGTTTACATATCTTCAAGGCACACGACATAGTAAAGTCATTACATTTTAAAAGAGAACTTCGTGTGTCTCTAAGATTCAATAGCTCTACAACATGTTACATGCTGCAGAGAATCAAAATCACACAACATATAAATTTTTGTAAGTCAACTTTTCTAGAAGTATATAGTAGTATATGTGTTTGTCATTGGAGACATTTTAGCAATTATTAAGAAATAAAGGAAAGTCATCGGAGATTTCTCTAATGTCAGTTTCGTGGACAAAACTATTTTAGGTGGGTAAAATATAATATTCGAATATTTTATCCTATTTTAATCTAAAATGTTATAGCGTAATTTCACATAAAGATATTTTATCCCAATGATTTATCTAGTAATATTATTATTTTACAATTTTTCATTATACTGTTGAATTTTCCTTTTCAATAAACTGATGTCTTGTTTATTTTAGCAATGTATGCAAATAAAAACTTTAATTTTATTTTTATGATGTTATGAGTATAATAAATACTAAAATGTTTTATCATAACTTAACATGAAAGTATTTTGTCTTTGATGGTTAATTGAAGTGATTAATTATATTAGAGTAAAGAGAAGAGTAAAATTACTTAATTGATAAATTGATATAATTACCATATATTTTATGCCAAGAGGTACATGGGGTTAATAATAAATTATAATTTCTTCAAAGAAAAAAAGAATGGAGGTTCCAACATTGTTTACTTTGATTTAAAAATAAAAATGAAAGGGATTCATATTGCACGTATACTTGAAGTTCATCTGCCAACCTCTCCTTATTCTTTCAAAAAAAAAAAAAACCTCTCCTTATATTTAGCAACCTTTTGTTTAAATAAATAATAGGCTTGTATTTTGGAAAACCAAATTGTAATTTCTACAGGTAGCAGCACTCATCCCATCCCATCCAGGGCCGTTTCTAAAATTTTGGTGGCCTAGGGCGAACTTACAATTTGGGTCCTAACTAATAAATATATATAACTATCAAACTTGATACAAAAAACTAAGCAATTTTTTTAGGGCCTAATAGTCCCCTAAAAAATATTTTAGAGGTCATACTTATTTTTTGGAGCCTAGGGTAGTCGCTCTCTTTGCCCTGCCTCAGATACGTCCCTCGTCCCATCCCATTATCTCAATTCCCATTTTTTTGAAGTTAGTGGGAAAATACTACCTATTAGTAAGCATTGGTTCCCTCTCTCATTTGTTCATTCATTCATTTACTGATTTCACATTTAGAAAAAGAAAAAAACGAGAGAATCGAGAGGAAAGGAAGAACAATGAAAGAAGAGCCAAAGGAGAGCAAAGACAATCTTAACATAACTATCATCACCAAATAAGAATCCTACTAGTATTCTTATATTGTCATTTTCATTATTGAAGAATCAAAATCATCCCTCATATTTTTGTAGAAAACGTAGCTTTTAGAGTCCTTAAACTTTTTCTCTCTTACAGATCCTTATGTTATTATTATTATGATCTTATAGTAATTTTGAAATTTAAATTGAAAGAAAAGATTGGTTAAGGAATCAGTTTTGCTTTGTTGAATTTAATTCCAACTTTCATTTAGATCTAAAATTATATCCGAATCATTCTCTAGGTATTTTGAAGAAATTCTTTTAACGGGCCATATTTTTATTAGAGAGCAAAATTAGCCCCTTGTTCTAGTAATCTTGAATGAGTTAAAACGGTTTATTAATTGGAATGATCAGTCGACCAAAATTATATGGTTAAAGCAAATATAATTTAACTTTTCGTAACTAACAGGACCTGATATGACAATAGAGTATATATGCTACTATCTGCCTGCTTGATTAGATGAAGATAATCTTGAGTAAATTTTGAGTCAAAATAAAGTTTTATTTTCAGAAGTATAATTTTTTAACTTTAAAATGATTATTTGAAAGCATTGTTTATTTGCGTAATGAGTTTTCTTGTTGAATTATTCTTGGTGACTTAGGAATTTATCTTTGGGAAAATTTTCTTTGAAAACCTGGTTGTTGGCGATACACTGCTAACCGAGTTGAGCGAAAATAATTTTATCATCAAATACTTGAAGATTATTTCACATGTCTTAAACTTTTGGTCTTAATTTTAAGGAAGTAGTCATCGTCAATATTTAGGTAAACTGTTCATATTTTGTTGAGAAGCCTTAGCCAGCCAAGCCTTCAGCCTTGAATGTTAAAGTGTTAGTTAGTTTTGGCATTAAGAATTAGTGGTGAATTATTTTTTTTCAAGAAGCTAAATTTAGTGTTGAATTATTTTGTGAAGGTATAGACATAGTGGAACGAAGAATGCTTCATGGAAATTTTAAGAGTTGTTGTTGTGAAGGTAAGGGCATCATTCCACACGCTTCCGTACGCATATATGTGTATGTATGTTTGTGTTGTGATAATTATTATAGTGGTGTTGTTTTGAAATGAATGATTATGTGTTATGTATTGGTGTTGTGATCATTATCTTGGTGGTTTTGTTTTGGCATGAATATTATGTGTTATTATTGGTGTGGTGTTGTTTTAACATAAATATTATTTGTTTATCGATGAATAACCTTAAGTAACTAAAATGCTAATTCAAAACTATATCCAAAGGTGGGATACTGGACTTTAGATTTGAGGAGGTTACCCAATCGTGGAGTATTTACGGAGACAATCATGCATTAGATGACTCAGACAAATGCCCAATGGTGGGGTACTGAACATCGAGTTTTAGGAGTTACTACCCAACAGTGAGGTAGTGACGATTCATATGAATTAGGTGTTTCAGAATAATGTCCAACGGTGGGGCACTGAACATCGAATTTTAGGAGTTATTACCCAACAGTGGGGTATTGCTCAATGGTGGGGTATATTGTCCAGTGGTGAGACATTTGACTCCGCATAGAGGTGAAATTCGGATCATAAGCATTGGCATATAGACTGACCAATAGGGATTAACGCATTTTAGTCAGGCTGTATCTTAAGGCTAGATGTGATGATTATGAAAGTGAGTAATGTAACTTGTACGGTTTATTTATTTAATTAATTAATTTTGGTTATCTTCTGTTTATATCTATATCTGCAACCATATTTGTACTATGTTTGTTAGTTGGAGATGACCCTTACTTTGGATAGATGACCGTCAATCCGTCTTTCCTCCTTGGTGGTGACGTCGGGGAGGCAAAGTGATCTAGTAGATGAAGACGCAAGTAAAACGGTGGTGCACCCTTGGAGGCATGATATATTCCGACACTGGTATTAGCCTTGTTGAGAAAAAATTTCACAAGCATCCGGAACTATGACCAGCTAGGTTTAGTCTTGGGTAGAAAAAAAGGGCCAAGTGTCTTATTCGTAGAAAAATTATATTTTTGATGTAAGACAACTCTGATTTACTATTTTGAAAATTCAAAGAGAAACTTAATTATTGGTTTATTTTAAAGTCGACGAGTTTTACGTTACTTTTATTATTTTAAACGAAAAAATATTTATCTTTCACTATCAATTTTGTTAATTAACATTTGGGAAATTCGGGTCGTTACATGATGGAAGATGAGACCATTGCAAGCGTATATCTAGAATTATTAGAAGGATGAAAATTCGTTCTGGTTGTAAGCTGGAGAAAGTTGCAGCTCATAAATTTAAAATCAAGAGCAAGCAAGATCAATGCAATTTGACATTTATTAAGTAGACTTAATTGCTCTTTTGGTCCCTTAAGTTATTATTTAGTATTGTTTTGGTCCCTTAACTAAAAAAGAGACCGTTTGAGTAATTTATCTTTATCTCTATTACCTGTTTTGGTCCCTTCTGTTAAAAAAATTCAAAAAAACATTAGGGTTTGTATTATTCATCTTCTTCCTTCTCCTTCCATCATCTTCTTCATGATCTTCATCATCAACAACACACCAACCCAGATTTTTTTTCTTCTTTTCATCATCTTCATCAAATCTATAAACATAATCAATAACCAATTTTTCCATTCAAAAACATCAATTTCAATCTAAACAACACAATTTCTCAATCTCCCTAAACCAAATCAACCAAAATCTTCATATCTAAATGACACTGATTTCCAATTTTTTCTGAGGTAGATTGAGTGTTGTTGTTGTTTTTGAGATGATGAATTTGAGTTTTTAAATGTTTTATATTTTGGGTTTGAATATTTGATTTTGTTTAGAGATTTGTTTTTTTTTTCTTTGTTGATGTTGCTGCTGCTTATTGGGTTGTTATTGTTTGTTCTTGTTGTTGGTGTTGTTGCTTTTTATTTTTTATTTTTTTTCCATGAAAGTGTTGTTGATATTGTTCTTATTTTCCAGAAAATGGGGGAAGAAGATGAAGAATTTAAGTGGAGAAGATGAAGAAAATAAATTAAGTTTTTCAGCCAATGCCAAAATGACACGTGGATAGCAGTTAACGTTTTTTGATTAAAACTAACAGAAGGGACCAAGACAAGTAACAGAGATAAAGATAAAGTACTCAAACGGTCTTTTTTTTACTTAAGGGACCAAAGCGATATCAAATAATAACTTAAGGGACCAAAAGAGCAATTAAGCCTATTAAGTATTTAGAATAGAGGCTAATGTTTTTGTATTGACCCAAAATACCCTAAGTGCACCACTTTGTTGGGTTATTTGGGGTCCACCCTAAAGGTGGGTTGGGATTAGAATGTATTACATGGACACACTTTAAATTAGTCAACCTCTCCAATAAATCGTTCAGGAGTTACATGATCCATAAAACAACAATTAAGTTGTATCTCTCGATAAAATTTGTGCGATCAGAAGTTATTAATCGATAAATTTAAAGAACTTTTCAACAATGCGGGAGATCTATAAAGCAATTACCTACTCTTTATGGAATGTATGAAACATCCACGTAAAAGCAATTTTTTTTTTCCTTTCATTTACCGGTTTGAATATTTTCCCATACCTCCTTCGACACTTAATTTAAATAAGTTGAGCTACCCAATTCTCTAAAGTAAAGTTTTTGTCTATAGCATGTGGCACCAATATTACTACCTAGATGTCATCCTTATGTTACGTATCTATGTATGTTTTAGGATTCAAAATATTATTACTTGGTCATCAGATGTTACACCGTTACTAGACCGTCTCAACCAATTTTGAGGCCTAAAGAAAATTCTAAGAATGATGTTTTTATAAAATTAATATATTTATTTTTAAAACATATTATGTATAAATTTTATTTTTTGATCTTTTTTAGATGCAAAAATGTTTATTAAATTATCATAATCAATCTTATTTAAGATTTCTTTTTCAATGGATAATAAAGCCAACTCATATAATTTTTGTCAAAACATTGTCGATCTTAGATAAAATTTTATTAATTTTAATTATGATTAAAAAAAATAATACTTTTGTAAAAATCACAACGTTAAAAAAGTCGTTGTTATTTCATTACTAGTGCTAATGCGCCTCCTCCTCTTCTCGCACGCACGCACGCGTACGAAAGTTAAAAAATATATAATTTAGGGCCTAAACCAAGGGCATTAGGGGTGGAAATAGGTCAGGCCGTCAGGGGCCTATGACCCAACATACTTAAAGCCCAACTCGACCTATCTCATTTATTAAATAGGTTAGGCTCTAACTTTTTAAAAAGCTCGTTGATTTAAATAGGACATACTAAGGTTTATAGAAAAGCCTAATAAGCCTACCAGTCCGGCTCATATATATATATATATATATATATATATAACAGAATATATAAGCCTTAGTCAATATCGTAAGAGTGATTCTTGTCGATGGCCTGTCTCAGCCAATTTTGAGTCCTAAAACAAGTTTTAATTAATAACGGTGGCTTTTTAAAGTTAATATATTTTTTAAAACATATTTTATGTAAATTTTATTTTTCGATCTTTTTCAGATGCAAGATTTCTTATTAAATTATCGTAATCAATTTTAATTAACAATTTTTTTTGAATTGATAATAAAGTCGACTCATATAATCTTGGTTGAAACATTGTCGATCTTAGATAAATTTGTATTAATTTTAATTGTGATTAAAAAATTAATACTTGTAAAAATTGCAAAGTTAAAAAAAGTTGTTGTTATCTCATTACTGGTTGATGCTCCTTCTCCTCTTATCGTACGCACACGCGTGCATGCTCACACAAGTTAAAAAAATATAAAATTTTAGGTCTAAAGCAAACGTACCAAACGTTTTACCACTCTAATGGTTGAACTTGTACAAAAAAAAAACTACTACACTAACTCTCATTAATAATGGGACTGAATCATCTCTAAAATTGGAGTTGGAACCATTAAAAAATATATCTTGCTAACAAGTATCATGCCTTTAGGACACTTGTTAAGGGTACAAAAATAAAAATAATTGATAAATTTTAAGTAGAAAAAGTTATTTTTTAAAATTTTAATGCATTGAATGCACCATTTTCAAAAGAAAAATTATTTTTGAAGTTTTTTAACAAGTGTCTTAAAAACATTTGTTAGAATTTCCTTTAAAAAAATAAAGGGAAATGCTAGCAAGTGTCCTTCTTCTCATTATGAACAAAGTAACAAAAGAAGAGAGAAAAAAAAAATCAGTTTTTCATTATGAACAGTTCAACAACATATCAAAATGCCATAAGAGAGAGTGCGGGAGAGACTACCAACAAGGAAGAAGAGTGCTTTCCAGCCACCCCTTTTCGACACATTTCCCCTAAGATCTACACTATCACCTTGTGTGTATTCACTCATCAGTATCATCACCCTACCCTCTTTCATAGTATTTTGCTTATTTTCTAACTTAGTAGTTATCTAAGTGAACAACGCAAATATATATAGTATTTTGCGTTGGTAAATTCATTTTGCTTGGCATTTGTAAAAAGCGCGTGTAGATTAATTATCTTGTGCCTAAAAAAAAAAGACAACGTAAAAGAACAAATTACTTACCAACTGGACGAACTAATAAATAGAAAATAGCGCCAAAGACCAAAGTCCAGTACCGCCCAAAGTGAGCATCAGCCACGTAAGCTCCTAATATCGGAGATATGAACATTGTGCCGGTCCAGTTTGTGACAAAATTTGAGGTGCTCACCGTATCGTGGTGAAGCTTCTTTGTCAAATAGAATATCAAATTTGACAATACCTCAAAATAAGCCACTCGATTGAACATCCCAAACAGTACTGCATGCATGCATGACAAACAAATGTCATAAATTTATTCATGACATTTTCAGTAAATAAATATAAGAAAAAGAAAACAAAAAAACAAGGAAGAGAGAGTGAGGGAGTACCAACAAGGAAGAGGAAGGCTATCCAACCCCCCTTTTATTCGGAACAGCATTTCCGGCCCTAAGATTTACACTCATCATCACCTCTTCCATAGCATTTCCGGCCCTAATTTCTATATCCATGTCATATATAACAAAAGTAGTTAATGCTTCCTTAACAAGTTCACCCCTGTGAGGATGACCTAGTTGCGTCAAAGCCAAAACTAAGTTGTAGTTTATTACACCTTTAGTCCCCATTAGTGGGACATTAGGGAATGTTCCACATTTAAAAGCTATATGGTCTATGTCCTTCCATTTTGGAGACCACTGCACCTTTCTTGCATCAAGATTTACCATATATTTAGCCCAATCTTGTCTTGTTTTAGGCTTCACATCACACATCATAAAATCCTTAATAGGGCAACTCCTCTTGCATCCATTTTTTCAATTGATAATAAAGTCGACTCGTATATCTTTATTGAAACATTGTGGATCTTAGATAGATTTGTATTAATTTTAATTGTGATTAAAAAATTAATACTTGTAAAAACAACAAAGTTAAAAAAGTTGTTGTTATCTCATTACCAATCGATGCTCATTATCCTCTTCTTGCACGCGCACACACGTGCATGCTCACACAAGTTAAAAAAATATAAAATTTTGGGTCTAAAGCAAATGTTTTACCACTCTAATGGTTAAACTTGTTACAAAAAAAAAAAAATTTACTACACTAACTCTTGCTGATAATGGGACTGAATCATCTTTAAAATTGAAGTTGTAGCCATTGAAAAATGAGTCTTGCTAACAAGTATTTTTAGAACACTTGTTAAAGATAAAATAAAAATTGATAAATTTTAAATAAAAGAATTACTTTTTAAAATTTCAATGTATTGAATTCACAATTTTCAACAAGCGTCGCGCAATTGTTAGAATTTTCCTTTAAAAAATAAGGGTAGTGTTAACTTGTGCTCTTAAGACACATGTTAAAAAACCCAAAAGAAGAAATATTTTTTAAATTTTATGCATTTAATTGAATAAAAAGTTAAAGATTAATTACAATACACATATTATAATAAATTATTTATCAAAAATAAAGGAAGGAGAGGATTTGACAGGTATAAATAATTTGTAAGGAAAAATGACGTGGAAACTGGAAATGAGTTGAGAGAAACATGAAAGGTAGGGAGCGTGGAAGATCTCAATTAGCGAATGAGAAGAAAGAAAGTAAAGTTGGCGCCGATTTGCGATCATGAAAACGAAATCAATAGAACTGAATCAATTTGTAGAAGAAATGGATGAAGAAACCACCACCCCAACCACCACCAACGGAGGCGTTAAGTTAGGAATGTGGGAAACTATCCTCCGTAACCACCACAACTCTTTGAAATCTCTCTTCCATCTCAAAAAACCTGATTCCATCATCACCGATCACTCCTCCGTCAATTCCCCCAAACCTATTCCTCAACTCTCTCCCATCGCCAATGAAGTTGTCTCCACCTCTTCCAAGTCTCATTCTCCTTCATTCATTTCCTTCAACAACAACTTTTTCATTTAATCGATCATTTATAATTCATTTCTTCCTATTTTGCGTTTTGTAGGATTCTTGGAGTTTCTACGAATGAATTACAACACGCGTTTGATTCCGAACTTCCTCTCGGAGTGAAAGAGCTTTTAACATACGCTAGACACCTTGTTGAATTTTGTTCCTTTAAAGCGATTCAGAAATTAAGTAGAACTTCTGATTATCTAAGTCACTCTGAGTTTCGTCGTTTCACGTTTGATGTCATGCTTGCTTGGGAAGCTCCTAGTGTTCATGCTGATCAAGTCGTAACGGTTCACATTATTACATTAATTAACCTCTTTCCCTAATTAGTACTAATCTAGTTAGTTAATTACTTAATTAATTAAATGAATCATTTCAGGATTCTCCTACTTGTAGTAATGATGAAACCGTTGGTGATGAGGATGATGCTTCATTGTTTTATTCTAGTTCCACAAATATGGCAGTTCAGGTTACACTAACACACTAATCATACTCACGTTATATACAATGAGAATCGATAATGTATATAGGTTATGTTTGGATAAACATCTTCATTAAGCTCTCATAGCATAAGCCTTTATCATATAATTGCTTTTATATAAGTTATAAATTGTTTTCATAAGCTATTATGGAGAACTTATAGTAATAAGTTGAAAACTGTCTGCGGACATGTCATAAGTTATTTCCATAAACGGTCTCGATGTTTATGCTAGTAGATAAATTGAAATAAGCTAATCGAAACAGAACCTAAGTAATATGCAGACTATACTAACAGAACATTTTTCAATTCAAATATTAACTAATAATGTGTGCAATTGCAATGATTTTTTTTTAGGTTGATGATAAGAAGACAGTTGGTCTTGAGGCTTTCTCACGTATAGCTCCTGTTTGTATTCTTATTGCTGATATAATAACTGTCCACAATCTTTTTGATGCGCTCACCAATTCTTCTGGACGTAGACTCCATTATCTTGTTTATGATAAATACATAAGATCCCTTGATAAGTAAGGTTCTTTTCCATTGATTGTGTTGCTGCTACATACTGCATTGTTTGTGTGCTTCCCTATTTTCTTATAGCAAGTTGCTTGTGCAGGGTTATCAGGAATTCTAAAAATGTTCTGGCCAGTTCTGTTGGAAATCTTCAACTTGCTGAAGAAGAGATAGTACTTGATGTTGATGGCATAATTCCGACTCAACCAGTTCTTCAACATATTGGAATTGCCGCATGGCCTGGTGAGTATTACCAATGCTCAAAGCCTCAAACTAGAGCATACCTATATTGAAATGGATGTGTCGTTTATGACTATTACGTAGTGAGATACTGCTCATTGGTGGCTAGCAACTTCGTTTTTCTGTTTTTGTTACTCCAAGCTTTCCAGTAGAAACATTTCCCTCGGCTATATGATCATTTTTCTTTATATTCTTGTTAGTGTCTCTTTTCTTGATCGAATAAATTTCTCTTTTCACTAATTGATCACATAATGCACAATCAAATAGTTTAAATAAATTCTTTCTAGACCATTCAAGAAGTTGCTTGGCTTGCTTCAGTTGCAGTGCAGCTGCTTTTGTTCTTTATTGTAGTCAAAGGGTGAGCCTCATGTTGTTAGATATAATGAAAGGTATTTCACATGAAAACGTACACGGAGTAATCTCATGGATTTGATGCTCAATTGAAATTTGGGAAGTTTATTCAATTATGTATTTTTGTGTCCTATACAATATCTTAAAGCTGGTTGAGTATGTTTAAAACCATCGTAGAACACGCTGATCAATGTGTTAGCCTTTTCTTTCTGCTTTATATACGAACAATACAACAACTTACTGACAAGGAATCCTTGTTCGTCCATGTACCTAAAAGATATTTTAAGTTGTTGGCTGACTTTTTCTAGGGCGTTTGACCCTGACCAATTATGCTCTGTACTTTGAGTCACTTGGCGTTGGTGTGCATGAGAAAGCTATTCGGTATGATCTGGGCGCAGACATGAAACAGGTCATAAAACCTGAATTGACTGGACCCCTTGGTGCTCGTCTATTTGATAAAGCTGTGATGTACAAGTCAACTTCTGTGTATGTCACCTGTTGCAAATATCCTATGTGACTCTTCTATATATTTCCCTTGTTTTCCACTTCAAATTTTATGATTTTCTGAAATGTATTGACAGAGCAGAGCCTGTTTACTTTGAATTCCCTGAATTTAAAGCGAACTTGCGACGTGACTACTGGTTGGACATAAGTCTTGAGATACTACGTGCACACAGATTTGTCAGGAAGTTTGGCCTTAAAGATACACAGAAATTAGAAGTACTTGCAAGGGCTAATTTGGGCATCTTCCGCTATCGCGCACTCAAAGAAGCTTTCAAATTTTTTTCATCCAACTATAAAACACTACTTACTTTTAACCTAGCTGAAACTCTACCTCGGGGAGATATGATCTTGCAAACCCTGTCAAACAGCTTAACGAATTCAACTGCTGCTTCTGGTAAACGTGATATTTCTGCGAATGTAGAAAGAAAAAAGCAATCAGCAGTGTCTCCAGCAGCAGTAGTGGCTCTCTTCTGTCTTGGATTCAAATCAAAAAAGGCGGCTGATATCTATGAAGAAACAACTGTTGTTTGTGATGTCCGAGTTGGTGAGATAAATCCCTTGGAAGTGGCAGTAAAAAAATCCATTCTGGACACTGGAAAAGCAGAAGCTGCACAGGCAACTGTGGACCAAGTGAAGGTGGAGGGCATCGATACAAATGTTGCAGTAATGAAGGTTTGTTATTACTCCCTCCGTTTCACAATACTTGTCCATTTTGGAGAATAATTTTGTTTCACTTTACTTGTCACTTTCAAGTTTCAATGCAACATTAATTATTGATTTATCAATAATACCCTTACCTATTTATTGTAGTAAGAGAAATAATAGAATGAAATAATAAATGAGTAAGGGTATTATAGAAAAAACACAAAGAATTTCATCAAAAATGACAACATTTATTTGATTCCTTGGTATATGTAATTTCTTCAAAATGTAATTTACTTTCCTTAATGTTATTTTTGAAAAAATAAATCTTAATTTCACTTGATCATGGAAATTATTTTAAAGCAAAGAGGGATGAAAGAAAAACAATATAAGAACAAAATTTGGTTGTAATATGCTGTAAAACAAACTAGAACTACAAAGCTCCTTTAGCACCAGAGAATACTAATGGGCTGAGGTTCTAAATCAGTACAAAAAGTAAATCTTTTTCCCTCATAGTATCATTCGATCTCTACCTTTTTCATCTATCCTATATTTCTTCTATTTGAAATGTATTTCAATTTTCAGTCTGAAAGGTATGTTCCTTGGGTTAGGATGTCTGTTGAGTTTATTAGGTATGTTCATAGTAGTTCCTTGGGTTAGCCTTTCAAACTCAAATTATAAGGCTTCTCAAGAAGACAATGGAAAAGCAAATGGAATCAGTTATTTTGTTATATGGTGTGGCTAATTCTTTTAACTCCTTGTAGGAACTACTATTCCCAGTCATCGAATCTGCTAACCGACTGCAACTTTTGGCCTCTTGGAAAGACTTCTATAGATCAACAGCATTTTTGATGCTCGGCTGTTTTGTGATTATAAGGTAATTGTTTTGTTCAAAACTCCGTGTATTAGATGACCACATTAATATCTGTTCATATTTATTGTTTCCAATTGACTGCTTTCCTCATAAATATCAAGTGGCACCCTCATTCAATGAAACTTTATGCTGTTCAAAGTTTTTCCAATTTTGCTTACAAGTATGTTATTTCCTGTACTCAGAAGTTAATATATAGTCGATTCTCAGCTCTACTACCTTCTGACTTGTAAATGTTTTTCTTTTTTGTTTTTAACACTACTTTAAAAGGCTTTTATGTCAGATTTTACCTCTGCGTTCCCATCAAAGTAGTATATTCATGTGATGTGACCACTGGGTCGCAATCTTTAAGCTGCCGTCTAATGCCCAACAATGGATTTATTAATCTCTTAGCATTTTCCCCACATGTAGATGGACAAAGCTTGGGTTCATCACTAGTTGGTACTGAAATTCGTCGTTTACAGATTTTTTAGAATTTTGTAAATGCAGAAGATAAAATAGTCAAAGAGACTTCCTAAAACAAAATAATAAAAGAAAATAAATAAATAAATGTGGAAGAATATCAATCAAGGACCAAAGAATAGTTTTTATATTCATTGACAAATGGCATCCCCTTCTCTCCTATGCCTAACATCCTCATGAAGGCTCAAGCACATCGAATCTCCTTGATCCCGTCTTTATTCATGTGGTTCTCCAGCAAGATCCACCATGTTTTTGACACCATTTTGCATACTATTGTCAATCTCCGTACTAGAATTTAAAGTTGAGGTCATTAAATCTCAAATCAACATTTAAGAAGGAAAGTAATAAGCTGCCACCTGGAGCAGACAGTGACAGCTATTAATGAAATACTATATGTTAAAGTTGGCTTTTGTTGATTGGATGAATAAAACGTCTAATTTACATTGATGTACAGGGGGTGGATGCAGTACTTATTGCCGACTATTTTTCTGTTCATTGCAATCATTATGCTCTGGCGTAGACATTTCAGAAAGGGAGGAGCATTAGAACCCTTCACAGTAAGACCTCCCCCAAATCGAAATGCAGTAGAACAACTGCTGACATTGCAAGAAGCCATTACACAGTTTGAATCACTTATTCAAGCTGGAAATATTGCGCTACTAAAAATAAGAGCTCTTCTACTTGCTATATTACCACAGGTGAGTATTCTAATCGTGATCAACTTCAAAGAAAAATTCAAATGTTGTAGATGTAGTTAGGCCAAAGTATCTTCTTCTAATATGTATACAATAATTTGTGGGATTTAATGATGAAATTTGTGCTACGTTTTATTAATCCAATTTGAATGCAGTCAACCTGCTATGAACCATAAATCAAAAGCATTTGATGTCTTGAGATTTTTTTCAACAGAATCTTTTATCAAGCATTATTATCCCATTTGGTAAGGTCAACAACGTGGATCAATTGACATGATAACTCTCATGAAATAAGTTCAAAGATCATTTACATCTAAATTAATCTTAAAGTTTGATTTGTAGTTCTTCTTGGTCTTACTATTTCTCTAACTATTGAACTTTTCTCCATATGGTCAACCCGCTTTATCGTCCCTTCTACGGGTCTTGCTCACACATGTTTTCAACCACCCAGGATGAGATCTTGCTATGGAGCTACCCCCTCGTGGGCAAATAGGATTATGTAGTTCTTGAAAGTATCTGCTAATTGAAATATATTGTAACTGATTTATAAATCAAATTGAATTATATTGTCGCAATTATTCTCTAGATTTTTGTTTTCTTTCTGAAGTCTTGCATCTGTCCTGCAGGCTACAGAGACAGTTGCCCTATTTTTAGTTTTCATAGCTACAGTGTTTGCTTTTGTTCCTCCAAAGTACATATTATTGGTGATATTCATTGAGTGTTACACAAGGGAGATGCCATGTAGGAGAGAAAGTAGCAAAAGATGGATAAGGCGGTTTAGAGAATGGTGGATCAGAATACCTGCTGCTCCTGTTGAACTCGTTAAGCCTGAAGAGTGCAAGAAAAGAAAATGATAATGGGTTACTCGATACTTCCAAAGGTTCACAATATTTTCAGTGCAACCATTACCAGTATTCTGATTTTTTTTTTTTAATTCTTTTGTCTATTGATTCATTTTGTTTTTGGCATTAAGTTGTATATTCTCTTGCCTCTTTTGTATTTCCCCCCATTCAATATCAAACCCGGGGTAACTTGAGAGTTGAAAAGTCTTGATCCGTGGAGTTTCCTTTTAACATGCATTGCTTTCTAAATCCGGAATCATGGTGTTACAAACCGTTATTATCATAGTTGTCATTGTACAGGAATATGCTTGGTGATCTTGGCAAGATCGAAGAGATCCCAACAATCAACGGGGGAATTGGGTCTAGCGGAAGGGGGTTAGACTCCAACAATATGGCAAACAAAGGTTGGCAAACAAAGGTTTGGATTTCTATTGAGAGGTGTATACACTTGGTGTCTTTACTAGGATGAGATTGATTATCTCTAGTAGAAGGAAGAAGATATGAGATATCAAAATTCTTTTCATCGTCAGTTTTCCGACATATATGTGGTGACAAATTATTTTTAATTGATTGATTTTGTAAAATAATTTTTAGTTAAAATATAAAAGTATATTGAATATGAAGTGATTTATGTTTGGATATATTTATTTACATAAAAATGAGTTGAATAATAAATTTGAATCTAATAATCACGTTAAGATTTTAAAATTCTAAATCTTATTTCCTTCAAAAAAAACATTGTAAATCTTAATTAAAGTTGATATTAATTTCAAAGCCTAAATCAACTTCAATCGAATTCACCTAAATATATCAAAATTAATTTTATATGTGTGGGATTACTTTTGCTCTTTCAACTGTGAAAGCAAATACACGGTGATTTTATTTTAATGTCTATCGTGGACGTGATCCACTTATGGAATCACTCAACAATCGATAAATATTAGTAATAAAATCACAAATTTGTCAATGCTAAAAGAAACCATAACTGTTGATATAATCCTTAAGAAAAAAAAACACAACTGTTGGTTGCACTACTTCGAAACACAAATTCATCAGGTGTTCGTTTGATTTAGCGGTGGCTTCTAGAGAATCACGGTGGATTTTCACGTTTCTACACAAGTTTTTTTTTTTTGTAGCTTCAGGATCTCCACTTCCAGCTTGTCTCAGGACGTGATATTTGCACTGCAAAAACTAATCCAAATACACTAGCAAGACAAATAATCCAGATTTATGCTACAACCCTTTAGTATTCAATTACATCCCTCCAACACAAATTAAATAACTCTAATTTCCAAAATACGTCTTGTCTCATTTATTTTTTAAAAACCATTTTCAATTTTTCAGTCTTCCTCTTGAACACTACATCTATCTCACTTGTGTCAATAAAAAAAAATGTTGATCAAAAGTGATGGAACTTACAAAGCATTTCTTTAGCATTTCAATGTATAGGCAAGTGACTCGTTAATTATTACGATTTTACTTTTGTCTGCGTATGAGAATATTACGTGAATCAATTCAAGTATGTTTACACAAACTCTGTTCAATTACATTTATGTAAACTCAATTTAAGTATGTTTATGCAAACTTGTAAACTCAAGATCCAACTCATCCAAAACCCATACGGGGTACTCTCGAGAACCATACTTGCACATTTGACACATCACGTATTTAACCCAACAACACTAATCAGATGTTGAACGAATATATAAAATACATGTGGAAGTGTCTTTAGAGCTAGTGGTTGAAGTCTTGAAAAGGATGAACAAAATATATGTTGAAAACACTATTTTTTTTTTAAACCAGGAGGGACATGGCCTATCATTACCTTCCCTCTGATTTTTGTATGTCTCCACTGTATAGAAGAATCGGAAGAAAAAGAAAAAAAAAAGTTGACTATTTACACATGAAAAAAAGGTGTCTGAAGTTCCTTCTGTTTGCAAAAAACATTCCTATATCCTGTAAGTATCCTGGGGAAAACACCTTTGAGATCCAACTTGCACACAACTCTGAAATCATCTTCATTACTAAGAAAGTGAATGCAAGAGAAATGCTGATGCTTAATCATATGAGCCCATCATCAATTCTCATACATTTTCAGGCCAGAACTCTCTAAAGAAAGCGCGCTCGAATTCCTTCTCCTGCATCTTCTTTTCAATCTCTTGCATCTTTCTCACCCGTTTAGAAAGTGCTTTGGCTTTCTTTTGAGACAACTGTTCCTGAAATCAATTGAAGTCAATCAACAGCAGGAAATCAAATAAAGACACCGCAGTAACTCGCGTTGATATCCAAAAATCCAAATGACTGAAAATGAAAAAACAACGGTCCTAACTCACTAACTATAATATGATATCCGTGAAAGGGGTTTTTCCCTTGCATTATTGTTAAATATGAATCTGTCCCACTGATTCAATACAGGGTAGTATACTCTATTATAATCAATTTTTATTCTACGTGTTGCTTCATCTCTCCTATTTCCTATTTTTGAAGTTTTTACCATTTCTTTTTAATTTGAAGAGAAGAGGTAAAAACTTCAGAAAAAAATAACCTTTAGTGAAACATACACATGAAAATTCTCAATATATATTCCAAGTACCATCAGAATGACAAATGTTGAAAAGCAAAAAGTTTTTTTCAGAGAGAAAAAAGGGGAGGAGGCAGCATATAGAGTGACATCAGACAAAGAAAATGCAATATTTCACTAATTACCTAGAGTTGTTCAATATAAAAGTTGACCCTATACCCTTTTTATATTTATAATAATGATACCAATACCATGCTTATTCTAAGATATTCTGGTGCGCACATATCTAATTACAAATAACAAGCCTTTTCCCACTATGTATAGTCTGCTACAAAGATCAATGGACACCTTACAGTTATGCAATTTATTAAATCTTGAGATAGAACATTTACCTCTAAATCATTCTTAATGTTAGGTCTATAATTTTCCTTGGTCTCCATTTGTCTATAACAATTGGACTATTCCCCATCCAATTTACTCCTCTTACAGGCACTTCTACAAGTTTTCTTCACATGCCCAAAACACCATAAGTCAGGATTCTACCATCTCTATTATAGAGGCTACCTTAATTTTCTCTCTAATAATTAATTTTTAATTTATAATTCTTTCTTTTCTCATGTTACCACTCATTCAACTCATCTTTATGATCAAGTTTACTTTCTTGTTCAATTTTTATTTTCAAACGTTCAGTTCCATACAACATTACAAATCGTAAAAGTAAAACAAATCTTTTTGAGAGGCATTTTTCGATATCATATCATAATTATCAGACAAAATACTCCTCTTTTTAATTCACTCGACTTCAATCATATGATTTAGATATCTATTTATTCACTTATAACTTTTCATTCATCTCTCTATCTCTCTTGGCTATCTAACATAGACAATATCATTCATAAAAACATGAACAGTGTATTCGTTTCTTGGATGTGTTTGGCAAGCACTAAGCATATCTACAACAAAAAAAGATAAAAAAATAAAAAATAAATGTGACCTTTAATGCACACCTATAGTTACCGTAAAGTGTTTTGTAGTTCAACCTTGTGTTCTTACAATAGTTTAGCCCTACATATATATTTTTGAGGTGAAATCTCAAATATAAGCAATTTAAACACTTTAATCCTTCCATAAAACCTCTCTATATTCTCTATCTTGCCCCTTTTCCATTTTTAATTTAAGAATGCATATATAGTTTTGTTTAATTCATCTGATACATCCATCAACCTGTATAGCAAATATATAGTTTCTGTAGTCATTCTCCTAAACATAAGCAAAGCTGGTTTTATGTGATGTGAGTTTCTCAACTTAACTTATGCAGACTTTCTCCCTCGTAGATTTATAATACGACTCAGTTAATCTCCCTATTATTTGCATAATTCTATTTCACCTTTGTTCTTAGAGATAGATATTAAAATATTTCTCTTCCTTTCATTTGATTACAAATGATTTACGAAATTCCATATGTCAACAAAGTATATCTCATTCATTATCGTTCATTCAACTACAAACGATTCCTAATTACTGAATTCCATGTCAACTTTGTTCTTAGATATAGATATCAAAGTATTTCTCCTTCATTAATTACTTAACTTCTACGATTCCTAATTACTAAGTACTATATCAACCTCCACCTCACCAAATTCAATGAAATAAAATAAGGAACAAGAAAAACAATCTATCTTGATAAAATAACCTGAGAAGCTGGAACTACCTAAAATAAGAACCTTCGGCAGCCATTGCAAATTTCCAATTCCAAATGAAAAACTTAAAAAAAAAATTGTTTATAACAACTACCAAAGCCCTTGGGAACAAAAGCAAACCTTAAAAAAAATAAAAATTACCTGCTTATTTTCTCTTTTGGAGGAATCACCGTGATCAGGTTTCACAACCTTCGTCTTCACTATATCTGCTCCCAAACCTCGTTTATTATTCTTTACACGAGTTTCCACGGGTTCTAATCTACCCTGTTACCAAAATAAAATTGTAAATCAGAATTTTTTGCAAGGAAGCCCCTAAAACCGTTTCAGAATATAAGAGAAATACTGAAATAGGAGCTCAACAGTTACTTTGAGAATTGGAATGAGAAAACAAGCATAACTTTGTTTCTATCAGTTCTCCTTAGGCGTTCCATTAATTAACCTACGATACTTATACTAATTTAACCCAAGGCTACTAAATATGCAATTCCCTGGTCAAATTAGTCCCTGAATGTGCAATTAAATTATTGCCCTTAAAAGTAACTTCCCCCATCCAGGGACTTCTGAAGCACCAACACTTATGACCGAAGGCGTGTCTGGTGTCTGGCATGACATTCAATTATATCATATTCTTAAATTATTACCAGTGTCCACATGATAGTGCCGTGTCTGTATCTTTCAAAACATGCATTTTTTATTACTAATTTGATCTTTCAATGAAGAATGAAAAGGAGAACAAGAAAGAAAACCTGCTCAGAGATTCCAAGACCAGTCCCTTCTTTCCAACCATGCTTCTTCAAAAGCTGCATAGAACAGTAACACCATCACAAATTACATTTACAATTACAAGAACTAAGATAAAAAAAAAATGAAAGAAGGGAAAGTGGGAAAGAACCTGAAACCCTATGTTAGAAGAATTGATTGTTGTTGTTGTTGCTGAACCCAACGTTTCTTCCATGGCTATGGTATGGATTTACACAAACTTAATCTGCATAAATAAATAAATATAATAAAATTAACCAAACCAAACCCAACCATTGAATATAATTAAAATTCTTATGAGAAATACATCGTAAGTTAAACAGAAACAATACTGAAAATTGAAAGAATTAATATGAAATTGGAAGACATGAGTGACTACAGCGTACATCGAATTGATCAGAGCTTTTCTTGTCGTGTGGTGTTTCCTTTCTCCTCCTCTCTGTCTCTTCTCTTCTCCCTCCCCTTAACCAAGGTAAGAGACAGATAAATAAAAATAAAAAATAAAAGGGTTAAATATGTTTTCATCTTTGTAAATTTTTAAAATTTTCACCACCATTTTTTTTTTTAATTTTATGTTTTAATCCTCTAAACTTTTTTATCTTCAAAATTTACCACAAGGTATGGGCTCAAGAGATATCTTCTCCACTTTAACACAAGGGTACGGGCGCTCGGACCTATGCATTGTCCCTACCAACCAGTGGCGGAGACATAAATTTTATAGAGCCTGAGCAAAAAAATTATCGCAAATTTACATGTGATATTGTATATAAATAGTCATAAATCAAAATAAAAGAGGTTCGTCATTTTGTCAACAAAAATACAATTTGAAATAAGAGAAATGAAATATAACATGTGTTAATTAAAATAAGGAGGTAAATACCATTTCCAAGACCTCTTTGTGGTGAATGTTCGAATAATATTACGATTTGCCCAATTTATTTTAAATTGGTTAATGGGCTATTGCGTTGGGTCATATATAAAGAAAGTATCGATTGAGCTGGGCGAGTGTCCGCGGTTGCCGGGTGGTGGAACCGCCCATACTACCAACTGATCTAAGCTAATGAAGACATTTTTATTCTATTCTTCTCTTCGACTGAAGAACACTTCCTTCTTCCTGTCCTTGTTTCTTCTTGTTCGTATGTTCTCCACTGTTGTTCGTGTTTGGCTTTTATTTATTTACTTTTGTTTCTGCTTGTAACTTTTTATTGAATATTTTATGACTTGATCTATGTTTGATTAGAATTTGTAGTAATTAATTCTAGAATTGATCTTAAGCCTGATGACTACGATGTTTCACATCTTACGAGATTCAGTTATGAGGATAGTATACCATCAGATAACATATTGTGCTAGATGCATACATCGCTTCTACTAGTATCGGGCTGTACACTTTGAAGGAGACAAGTGTGCAAGAAACATGGACTGTTTAAAGCTTTCTCTGCGCGTTGGATGGCAGTTATATTTTCTTGCTTCATCCTTTGTTTTAAGCTAATGTTGACAAACAAAATTTTGACTTGTTATATTGAAGTCAATAGCATAATTATTTTAATTTCTCATTACATTTACTTTATCTTTCTAAACATACTTTTTTAACACTAACTGTTTTTGCTCTTTGTCATCCAGTATCTTGCAGGAACGGAACATTATTTAGCTGATATTCCTGTATTTGAAATGTTGAGTGATCTGTTGATAATTTCAGTTACTGGAAATTTTTTTTTAGGTTTACTTTTGAAATCACCAAGTCTCGACACTCTAGTTTTCCAGGTTCGTGATTGATGTTCTTTAAATTTTACAAAATGCCTTTACCATGAGGTCTTTTGGTTTAACAAAAACCTTTTTTTATAAAAATATTTATTTTCGTTTTTGTTTTAAGTATCATTTCACTTTGCAATTTATAAATAAAATAAAATAAACACGTACATTTATAAATAAAAACAGAATATTCTAACTAAATGTTTTCTCAAAGTGTATTTTCTAAATGTTTATATTGGTGATCGTTTCTAGGTTAGAAACAAGTTGATTTTGTGTTTTCCCAAACATATCTAATCGATTGTTCAGATGCCCTAATCTATTAGGTTACAACTTAATTGATTAAGTGGTAGACTTAATTGATTGTTAGTGCACGATATTTGCACAACTTCATTGTTTTAACCATAACTTGATCTACCGATGTCTGATCAGTGCATTCTTAGTTGCGTTGGACAGACAATAGAAAATCCTACAAATATGGCCTTAGATAAATGAAGCTCTAAAGATACTTCAAATTCTTTTTACGTTTCTTCTGATGTAACAATGTTTGTATTATCGCCACATTGTTTCCAAAAGATCTGTCTCCGTGTGCTTTCCAATTTATAAGTGACCACAATTGGTTAAAGAATGTTTTGTACAGAGACAAAGTTTACAACTTCTCTGCAACTGCTAATGGACAAATCAGCTATTTTCAATATAAAATAAAAAACATTACAACTCGGCCTTTTAAAAGTAGCACAAGAATTGTGATCTTATCATAAAATAGTAATATGTTACATAAGATATTTTTTGTGAGAATACATATATCCTGTATCATATGAATAAATGGTTTATCTTTCATGTGGCATATATCAAATCCATTTTGCTTCTATCATAAGAGGCATATATGTTTGCTGCATCAGTTTTTAAACAGGTCAAACGAGGAGGACAACAATTTCAGCTTTCAAGCAGTATCCACCCATAAACACAAGTTTGGCTGATATATACAGTTGTAATTTGGCTTCTTTTACGAATCATTCATTTTTCTTCTATTTTTAATCCAAACTTTACACCTCTACCACATCTACTACTACCTTAACATTTATGATAATGGTCAATATACCAATCATCAATAAGATTTACTTGTAAAATAACTGTCCGAAATACCAACTATACACTCGATTTGGGTCAGAGGGAGTATAATACTTATGAAGAGTGACAAAACAACAATCATTTTGTAAAATGAAACACAAAATCCAAAACAAACAGAACCGGAAGTTGCAACTACGCAATTGAGAGATTTTTTGCAGCTAGCGTCATTTAAAATAAATCTTACAAGTTGCAGAGGTCTTTGGGAACGACAATAATTCCGCTTTTCCTCAGGATTCATGGAAGACAGTTTTCCTCAGGATTCATGGAAGACAGATTTTCTATTGTTATCTTTTGTAAAGATGTTGCATTCTACATAATATGTATAGTACCTAGTAAGGGTTTGAGAACTTTTTGAGACACACAAACCCACATATACATTTTTCGATTCAAAATCCACAGATACATTTTTCAGATTTATAACAGATAAAAAACAATAATACGTACCATTTTCAACTTTGGAAGAAGACTTCCAAAGCTCATAATGCAACAAATAAAATTTTGCTTAGAACTTCGAGGTGTTTCATGCCACGTTTTGCTACGGCAGCTAACCGCTACGCAACATTAATAGAATTGGCACCATTTCGGTGTGTTTAGTGGCTTCAAATACAATATACCTAAAGCTAGAATAGCGTTTGTCACTTTTGATGAATCATTGATCATCATCGACTATATTGGATTTGGGAACTAATAGCCAAAGAGGCTTCCATTTAGCTGAAGGAAAACAAGTAATAAAAGAGTCTTTGGCTTGAAGATATGAGAGAATATGACAGAGGATTTCATCTGGCAGAGTGCTAATCTCATCAGCCATTGTTTTTGCTACGACCGCAGTTTGAACCTTTTTCTCGATGTTGGTGGTACTTATAACAATTTACTTTCAATTAGTCCTTCAAAGAAATTTCCCTTCAATTAGTCTCACCTCTGCTACATTTGTTTTTTCTTTTTCAAGTGTGCTATCAAATTCTGCTTTATCTATTCCAGCTGCATGTAGATGCATATTGCAGGTTTTCTGTTAGGACAATCTTAGGCCAAAACCAAACCATAGGGTAACGTTATCCCGTTATCTATGAAATCCAAAATAGGGAACACATCCGTTTGTACATGTAGCAGACATCAGATACTCTTGAACACGCTTTTAATTTTTAGCTATTTATGTATGTTTTGTTCCATTTTGGAGGAGAGTTAAAATTGATTTTAGAAGTGCATTTTGACATATTTAAATGTTTTTTAAATAAAACCAAGTGATGAATGACAAATAATTTATGATTTTTTATTGGACGATTTGGTTTTGTTTCCTTCTAGAACATTTTTTTACCAAACTTTACTTTTGTAAACTCTGAATTAGTCTCTTCCCCTAGAAGTCAGGATTAACACAAGAAAATGAATTAATGTTGTCAAGGGTTAACGATTAACATGTGTTAAGCTAAGGGATGAGTAGCTCATTTAATTGGGTTATCATATTAAAAGAGTTAAAAAGTTAAATGTTTAAAGTTTAAATATTAAAATAACAATTAGCACTGGTCATTAAAAAAAAATTGTCAGGTCCATCTACATCCTACTTATTTAGTCAAGATCAATTTTATTAATAAATTATTTTATTGAGTTAAATAAGTATTTTTCCTATGAATAGATCAAATTGTTGTAGTGTTTTTATTGAGAAAAAAAGTAAATATAATCCTAAAATTGAAATTCAAGTGAGAGAAACTTATCTAAAAGAGAAACCAGCAGAGAGAGAAGTAGGTAGGGTCCGACCATGGCGGCTATGGCACTCAGTTTGCCACTGTCAACATCTTTAATTTCATCAATAAAACATATGAACTTGAACGAGAAACCCAATTCATTTTCTCTTTACAATCAGAAGACCCTTTTCTCAAAGTCCACTTTACAACTAACAAGAGTTCAAGCACTCAAATCTGATGGTTCTGGTTGGAAGAAAAGAGGTAAAGACGACGAAGATGAGTCACCGAAAGAAAATGACCCTTATGTTATGACACTTGAAGAGAGACAAGAATGGAGAAGAAAAATTAGACAGGTTATGGATAAGAAACCTCAAGTTGAAGAGGTCGTTGACACTGAGGAAAAGAAGAAGAAAATGCAAAAGCTAATTAGTGATTACCAACTTGTTGTGGAAGAAGAGGATCCTAATTGGCCTCAAGATGCTGATGGTTGGGGATTTAGCCTTGGCCAGTTTTTCGACAAGATTACCATACAAAACAAAAAGAAGGAAGATGATGATGATGATAAGCCTATAGTGTGGCAAGATGATAATTACATTCGTCCTATCAAAGACATCAAGGCTGCTCAATGGGAGGAGACTGTGTTCAAAGACATTAGTCCTTTGATTATTCTTGTGCACAATCGTTATAGAAGGTTTTTGTTCAATTTTTCAATGTTGTTTCTTTTATTTCTTCTTTTACTGTTTCTAACAGTACTAGAGATTTGGACTGAGAGAAAATGATGCCTGTCGATTTCTGTTATGACTCAGATACCAAAAACCTGTTTTGTATACATGAGAGACTATTAGGGAACAATTAGGTGTATTTGGTTTGCTGTCAATTGAGTTGAAATAGTTGTCATGTAATTAGCTTAATTTTAGCACTCACATAAGCGGTAATTAGGAGTACTAGCTGTCATATAATTAGGAGTATTTACCGTCATGTAGTTATTGCAGAGTATATTTAGGCCTAGATGAAGGAGTGATGTATTAGGTGGTATTGTGTATATATGTGTACTGGTCAACTAGTTGAATCAAGTATGAAAAGCATATACCTTTTCTTATATGGTATCAGAGCCCCTAGGTGTTGGTTTTCCATACTCTCTGTTGCCTTAAAGAACTATGGTTTTCTACAGTCCTATTTTGACTACTCGTTGTTCACATTGCAAAATCACACAATTGTGGTCCTAGTTTATGTTGATGACTTGATTGTCTCGGGAAATGATCCAGTAGCTACACGGAAAGTGAAAAATTACTTGAACACGCGTTTTCATATTAAGGAATCAGGTGTCTTGAAGTATTTGTTGGGTGTCGAAGTTGCCAGGAATGCTACTGGTGTCTTTCTTTGCCAACACAGATGTGCTCTCGACATCATTCTTGAGACTGGGCTTCTAGGGCCAAACCTGCTAGTGTGCCTATGGAGCAGAATCATAAGCTTGCATTAGCCCAGGGTCCTTATCTTGACCAACCTGAACGATATAGACAATTGGTTCGTCGACTTATCTACCTCTATTTTACTGGCTAGAGCTATCCTATTTGGTTCACATTCTCTTAATTCATGCAACAACCGAGAGTGGATCATTAAAGGCTGAGTGGAAAGATATCCAAAACTATTTCTTTAGCTTAACTTGTTTTAGTCTAAGTGGCTGAATGCTAATTGGCTGATTGCCACAATGTTGTTTGTTCTTCTAAGCATGCTGCAGAGTTATATGTATGATATGATTTTTAATGGTCATTTTGGAGAACTGTAGTCCGAGTGGATTGCTATTTTTAGCTGGCCTTTTTTTTCCTTCTTTTATCACAATGAAGATTCCTATTCTTGATTTAGTTTTTCTGCTGAATACCTTTTTATGTGTGCAAAGTGAGAATTTTTTGGATTTCTAAATGTTTCTGAGAGAATAAGAGATTTGACTTATATAGAATACAACGCATATATATGGATTTCTATTATGATTCAGGTACCAAGAACTTGTATTTATACATGAAAGACTGTTCTTAACTAACAGTGCTAATCATGGAGTTATTTAAGTTATACGATAGCTTAGAATTTACAGCTAAACAAGTACTAACCATTTAGAGTTACATTCGAGAAACTAGATTCTCATGCTAACAGCGTACTTTTTTTCCTTGTATCTTTTTGAAATGGGCTCCTAGTGGTGTTCAATTTTACTTTCAATCTTGTGTGCAAATAGCCTCAGCATTTGGCTATATTACTGATGACATTCCTATTATGCTTTTGAAGTTAGAGTGATCCATATCATGTTTACAGTCAAGCAAGTCCAAAACAATCATGTCTAACTTTTTCACTTTTATTCTTAGGCCAAAGGACAATGAAAAAATTCGAGAAGAACTAGAGAAGGCTGTGCATATCATATGGAACTGCAGATTACCCTCACCAAGAGTAAGTAATAAAGTCATAGAATCATTCCTTTGGTTTTAGCTATTTTATCACAAAGTTGGTTTATCTATTTTTGTCTCACATCCTATTATATATTATACATGATATGAAAGTGTGTGGCACTTGATGCTGTTGTTGAGACTGAACTAGTTGCTGCACTTAAAGTATCGGTTTTCCCAGAAGTTATCTTTACTAAAGCAGGGAAGATTTTATTCCGTGATAAAGGTATTGATCTGTTACCAAACACAAAATTCAATAAAGAAAATAATCTTCTCCATTTATTTATTCCTCTCTGTCTGACCATGACTAATTTCTATTTGGTGGATTCTCAGCAATTCGTAGTGCAGATGAGTGGTCAAAAATCATGGCCTTCTTTTACTACCGTGGAGCCAAACCATCGTGTTTGACTAACATTCCAGATTTCCTGGAAAACATTCCTTCTTTTACCATTGATAATCCAGTGTCCTGAAAAAATGAAGAGCTCAAAGCTTATACTATGCCATATCGCCGAAGTGTTTCCATCTAGCATTATGTCATTGTGTAAGATAGGAAGTGAATGCATAGCTCCGTTGACTGCAGTGCATACATTATGATAAATAACTACAAGGAATTCCTGCAATGAGTTGTTTGATGTGTGACCGTGGAAGCCATCACCTTAGGCTTGGCTTGGTGGGACAAAAGAAAAATGGAATGTCAAAGATGAATCTTCATTTACAAATTGCCAGTTAAGTCAAAACATGACTATGAACCTTGTGCAAATTTAGAAACTACATATATTATTTGTTGTGGACTCGCTTAAGATTCGCAGTGGATTATGAGTAAAGTCATCAGTGTGCATCAAGAAGGCTCTGTCTGAGGTTGATGGTGGGGTGACTGTCAGAGGCATCAGCATCTTGTAGTATAAAGTAGTGTTATGTTATGTTAATTTCATTTTTCACACGAACCTTGAATATTGCTATCTTTAATGTAAATGTTTTTCTTTATCTTACTGGAAAATATATGTAGAGTACCGTAAACTAACCAATTTATGTATCCAACTCAAAGACGGACCAATTCTTTTTTTTTTTTCGAGGGAAACTTGCTTATAGCATTGAGAGTTACTTTTTAAGCCCCCCCTATATCTTCCTAGGCCCCCAAAAATTACAATTTTAGCCTTTGGTAGGTAAATACCGAGCAATCCGGTAGATACCTTCCGAGGCCCATCTCACCCTATATCTCTCCTTTTATTCTGACGACAAAAAACACAGTGGTTCACGCTTCTTCTTTCCAATTCACGTTTCTTCTTTCCTCCAGCCGAGAATCGCCAGAAACCCAAACACCGTGGTCCACTCACTTCCTCCACCAAGCACCAGCTTGCCGGAATCACTTCCTCCAGCAGCTCACTCTTCCTCTCGCCTCTTGTCATCAAATAAGGTAAGGTAAGCCCATCGATTCTCCAATTTTTCCGTTCCTTCTCCAATTGATTGTTTTAGGATTTCAGAATTGGGGATTGGGAATTGTTTTAGGGTTTCAAAGAGCTTGGAAGATTGCTTGCTAATGATAATACATAGAATGTTCAAATCCATCAAATATTGTAGTATTGTTCGATGTACTTGCTTCTTTTTAGATTTTATCATTCCATTTGCAAAAATATTTATTCATGGCTATATTTTCTCTCTTCACCTTGAGCATTTTCATAAACTCTTTCATATCGTTCCACATTGTCAATGGGTTTGTACTCATGGAGCTGAATATGTGAGTTGAACATTCTATGGTTAAAGTCAAATGTTGATACATGTAGGTGTTTTACTTACCAAATAAATAAAGACGACTCTGGCCTCTGTTATTTCAAGCTATTATTTCATTGACAGTCATCTTAGTGAAAGATTAAGAGGAAGTAAGATTAGGATCTACGGTCTATAGATTTGTGCATCAAATTGCTTATATATCTGGTTTCTATAGGGAAATATATAGGAAAGCAAATTATTTTTATTGTCAATGTCTATGACTAAACTAATGCATATGAACTTATTAGATATTACAATGTACGGTACTAATGTTCTTGCTATTGGCTTATACATATAAGCGGTCCAAATTTTGGTGATTCTCTATGAAACTTGAGACGCATTGCAGATTTGTATATAAAAAGGAACTTGAAACAAGATCTAACCTCATCCATATTCATTGCTTATTCATAATTAAGGTGAAGAGAAAAAATATAGCCAGCTTCTTAAATTATAGATTCATCAATGGGTTTGTACTACATGGGTCGAAATTAAGGCCAACTTAATTATAGATTCATGGTCAAGAAGCTGAACGATAATTGAACCTTAATTTAACCTTAAATTATTGCAGATTTGTATATTTATTCATGGCCTTGTTCCACTTTGTAGCACTGATTACAGTGGGTTCCTTACTTTTGTTCAGGTCGAATGCTTTTCCAAAATGACTGATACATTCGTTGTTATTCTAACCAGATGTATTGTTTGATGAATTGTTTTATTTTTAGTCAATGAAATAATTGTAGATGTATTTGTTTTGCTTTTCAATTTATTCTTTTCTTTTGGAGTTAATCTGGTGGAGATTAGGTAAAAATTTGATCATATTACTAGAACATTCAGCATTACGATGAAGTTGGTGATAAGCAAGCTGCATAATTATAAACAATGAGTGGTTGTGTAGCCTGAAAAGCAAAGGTTATTGTATGTTAAATTCATATTAGGAATTTAAGCTTGAGTGGAAATTTCAAAGTCGTGCCAGAAATTATTAAAATTTTGTGCAGTTTACATTGCTTGCTGATAGCTTGTACCATTCACCAATTAGGAGTGGTTTTCTGTAATGAGACAAAGGTGTGAGACTAATTTCAAATGTGTTGTCTGATACACATAACCTGTATGCACTACTTACAGAGTACCGTCCATTCCGTTCTGCTTTCCAGATTACTCTATCAGCGTCAACCTGGGAAATAAGAGGCGTCTGTAGAATCTTATATGCTATATCGACATTGACAACCTGTCTAACTGTGTGCTCGTTCCAACTTTTCTCATGTAAATTCATCAAACTATTAATATTAAAATTTGAAACAAAATGAGCTCCAGGTATATCACTACGAATGCATTCCCCATTAGGTAACCACGGTTCATTTAGAATAGGAATAGACGCACTTGAACCTATACTCCACTTTGCACCGCCCCGCACTATGAATCTAGCACGCATGATGCTTCGTCAAACGTAGTTAGGATTGTGACCAATTTGAGCCGTGAGGAAAGTGCCATTAGGAAAGTAACGCGCTTTGAAAATGCGAGCTACTAAGGATTCTGGTTTTGTGATGAATTTCCAACCCTGTTTACCTAACATAGCTAGATTAAAAGCAGAAAGGTCTTTGAAACTCATACCTCCATGAATATTTGGTGTAGATAATTTCTCCCAACTCATCCAGTGAATGCCCCATTGTGAAGTTCGACCATGTCCCCACCAAAAAGAATTCATCATTTTCTCAATTGAATTAATTAAAGTGGTTGGTAAGTGGAAAATACTCATGACATAAGAAGGTATAGCCTGCAAAACAGATTTAATCATGACCTCGCGTCCTGCTTTTGAGAGGCATTTACCACTCCAAGAGTTGATTTTCTGCCAAACACGGTCTTTGATAAATGCGAATGTTGCATTGCGATTTCGGCCTATCATAGAAGGTAAGCCAAGATATTTGCCCGTGCCCAATACTACTTGAACTCCAAGAATGTTTGTGATTGTCTGTGTAAGCGGATTAGGGACATTTCTGCTACAAAAATTTCTATTAACCAGTACTATAGACTAACTCAATATAGAAATTGTTGACACCTAAAATTCAAACTTAAAGAGCTAAAGAGGAACACACTATTAAATTTAAGTCTTGACACTCCTGATTATCCACACAAGTAAAGAGTCTAATACAAATATCAAATGTTTTTTTAAACGCAGGCAAGAAGATACTATATTTTTTGTCTAAAGAAAAATGAAGATACTATATTTTGTCCTGGACGAATTGTCCATTCATTTGAAAACAATAAGTCGATGATTTTTAAGACTACAGTAACAGGAAAATCGTACGTATTTATTCATGATACCATGTCATAATGATTTCTGAATATTTTTTAGGAAAGAAAAGAAAAAAAACAAGTGAGTGAGAGAGAGTGAGTGGAGTGGAGTGGACTGTTTTCAAAAATTGAAACCCAATAAATAAAAATAAAAAAATAAAAAGAATGCTAAATCAAAATCTTGTTCGCTTAAACATTAGTCGATTATTCTGCTGCATTCCTCTAACTGTTTCCGTCCTCACTCTTTCTCTTCCTTTTTCCACCACCGCCGCGTTCTCTCAAAACCACCGCCGTCCGATGACGACTTCACCTCCACAATCTCCGCTTCCTCCTCCGGTGGCGAAGAAGGTTGAGCACAAAATGGAGCTATTCAATGATGTGAGGATCGATAACTACTATTGGCTCCGCGATGATTCTCGCTCCGATCCCGATGTGCTTTCTTATCTCCGTCAAGAGAATGCTTACACCGATTCCGTCATGTCAGGTATCAATAATTGTATCTCATTATCTTATCCTCTTTCGCTTTCACTGCTTTTTCATTTATTATTATTTATATAATACGATCCACGCAACTTGCATGTGTGGGACAATGTGAATGAATGTGTGGGACACTGTGAATGAAGCTTATGGAAATAACCTGAAAATATCTTATGAACTTGTTATAAGCTCTTTTCATAAGCTATCTTGGAAAGCTTATGTAAATAAGATGAGAACAGCCTATTAATATGGATCTGTTTGGATAAACAACTTATTTGTAGCTTATAGCACAAGCGCTTATGTATAAGCTTGCATTAACTATTGTCTTAGCAAAAGATAAAGCAACATTAAATTGTTTTTGTACATGCCTTCAGTTGTTTTTATAAGCTATATTGGAGTACTTATAGAAGTAAGTTGAAAAAAGCCTATGAAAATTATCATAAGCTGCTTCCATAAATTCTCCCAAACAGTCTCAAATAAGCTAATCCAAACAGACCCTATGTCATAAGCTGTTTTCATAAGTTCTCTTAAACAGTGTCGCGGGTGCTTATGTCAGTAGATAAGCTCAAAAAAGTCAGTCAATACAAAGAGGTTCAATACGACATTGTTAAGTAAACACTATAGCTTAGAGACAACTAAACAGAACAAACATATGTTTGAACTCAATGTGTGGAGTCCATTGTGCAAATCCTATTGCTATATATACACACACTTAAGAAGGCTTTTGAAATTTTAAGGAGATTACTTCATTCAAATTACTCTGATAATATTATACACATTTTTGAATTTCTAGGAACCAAGAAAATTGAAGATAAGCTTTTTGCTGAGATAAAAGGAAGGATAAAGGAGGAAGATATATCTGCACCCGTACGCAAAGGGCCTTATTACTATTATAAGAAAACATTGGAAGGAAAGGAGTATGTTCAATATTGTAGACGCCTTATATCTGATAACCAAAAGGTTCCATCTGTTAATGACACCATGCCTACAGGACCTGATGCTCCTCCGGAGTATATTATTTTGGATGAGAATATCAAGGCACAACAGCACGAATACTACAGCATCGGTACTTTTAAGGTTAGATCATATCATTATCATGGGATTTTAATTTTGTTTTATTCTCTTTTGTTTCTTGATTTCTGCCCTGTTTTTATTTTATTTAAAATTTTATTTCTTTTCAGGTTAGCCCAAATAACAAGTTAGTAGCATATGCAGAAGACACCAAAGGAGATGAAATATATACTGTTTATGTCATGGATATCGAGACTCAAGCTGCAATTGGTGAGCCTCTTGTCAGTGTAACATCAAACCTTGAATGGGCTGGTGATGATGCTCTAGTTTATGTAACAATGGATAATATTCTTAGACCTGACAAGGTGGGAAATTCTCCTTTCAACCCAGTATTTAATTGTTCAGATATAATCAGCACTTCTTTATTCAGAAACAATAACAACATATTCAAAGCCCTTGGGCAATGTTTTCAATTTCAATTTGTTTAGGAGCGAAACTTGCCGAATTGAATTAGAACCTAATTTAGCCAGATATAAAGATGCTGAAAATTAGATGAGATTTGTGGTTACAATGTGTGTTTCAATCTGCAGCCGAAACTGGATGTTTTCTTCTTAATTCAAAGCCGGACATAAGTTTCTGACTGATTATCTAATTGAGCTTTTTTAAGGAAAAATTGCACCTTAATTAAAAAAATCTTCACAAGTTTTATAGTTATTCAGTAAGTTTTTTCAGAAATAAGCAAAAAAACAAAGTTGTTTTAATGCTTTTCTCGTAAGCCAAAAAATAGCAGCTTCAGAAAAGAATGAAGGATACAAAAAATGATATCATTAAATTGCTTATTTTTTTCACAAAGTTGAAACAAATGCACACCTTGTCTTGTTTCAACATGGTATTTAGATATTTGAATATATACAAGGTTTCATTTGACAATTAATTTTGTATGTCATAACCAATTTCCTTGTGTTTTTCGCCTCACTTCTATACCATTATCATTTACCTCACGTGTATATAAGTTTTAGATTGTTTAGTATTTTGCTGCATATGGAATATTTTATTTGTCTTGTAACTCTTGTTATGCTAACGCCTTAAGTGATACAGGCATGGCTTCATGCGTTAGGAACAAAACAATCAAAAGATACTTGTCTTTACGAGGAAAAAGATGATACGTTTTCTCTTGACCTTGAAGCTTCCGAGAACAAGAAATATTTGTTTGTTGCATCGGAAAGTAAAACTACAAGGTTCAATTTTTATCTTGATGTTTCCAAGCCTGAAGAAGGTCTTAAAGTTTTGACACAACGTGTGGATGGTATTGACACTACTGTCAGCCACCGTGGAGATCATTTCTTTATTAAGCGGAGAAGTGATCAATTTTTCAATTCAGAAGTTGTAGCATGTGCTGTCAACAACACCTCTTCAACTACAGTTCTTATTCCTCACAGAGAAAGGTAACGCAAATTTTGCATCACTGCTTAGCTGTTTCCTTTATTTTTAGCATAATCTTGAGTAAATTATAATGACAGCGTGCTTGGCTTTTGAATGTCGGGTCACTGGGTCGTGTGTTCATCAATGTACAACAATATTAATGAAATGCTTTCCAAAATGTTGTTTAGGAGAACTTCATGAATAGTTCTTATGCTAGATATATGTTCCATTTTCAAAAGCCAAAACAATTACCTTTTTGAGGATTAAAAGTTTCGTCTACCCAACGCAGTTTATACAGTGAACTGATTAGCTGTTGCACTATTTTCATATGATGATACTTATCATCCTTGATTATTTCCGTAAAGTGTTAACATGAATAAAAATGTGAAGAATGGAAATTCTTTGAGTGTGTGTTTTTCACTGTCACCAAAACTTACATTGAATTTTTTTTAGTGTGAAAATTCAGGAGATACAACTTTTTAGCGATCATCTTGTTGCATATGAGAGAGAAAATGGTCTACCAAAAATAATTGTTTATCACCTTCCGTCTGTTGGTGAACCGCTAAGAAGTCTTGAAAGTGGTCAGGTGGTTAGTTTTATTGATCCAGTATACTATGTGGATTCTTCAGAGTCAGAGTTTTCGTCAAGTATTTTACGATTTTCATATAGCTCATTGAAGACACCTCCCTCTGTTTATGACTATGATATGAAGGCTGGAATTTCAGTTTTGAAGAAGATTGACTCGGTAAGTTCAATGAGCAGTTAAACTCCAAGCTGTTCAATTTTACATCAGGCCTTATGAAATTAAATTCTGGAGACCTGTTTAAATATTTAATAAAACTATAAGGACTTGTGGAGTAATTTAATCTAATTACTATTATAATTATTATAGGTTTTCCTCATTTCCTTGAGTTTTGTTCAATTGCTCTCTATACCTGTATTATTTGTCTCCTATTGTTCTCAGGTTCTCGGAGGTTTTGATGCAACAAAATACGTCACTGAAAGGCAGTGGGCACGTGCTTCAGATGGAACTTTGATTCCCATGTCACTTGTATACCGAAAAGATCTTGTGAAGCTCGATGGATCAGATCCATTACTACTTTATGGCTACGGGTCTTATGAGGTAAAAGAAGAGTCACATTTTATATGAGTTAAATTGCACCGTGCCAATTTTGAATTCTATGCTTTGGTTTTATATTGGCTAATGCACCACATCAATGTTTATTACTTGAATTCTAAATTTAATTGAACTTTTTGAATACTTTCTTGTCTTATTGGAACAAAGGTAAAGCTTTCTTTGTCTTAGGAGCCTGTTTTGTTGTATGCAAGATGCATTTGTTCATGAACATCCATATTTATATTTCTTTTGGCTTTTAAAGACCGTTTCGTGAATAGATTTCTGATTTTTTTTTTCTGCCTTTAATTGTTAGACAAGCAAAGCTGGTTATTTATTTGTCTATTTATATATTTATGTTCCCTCTGTGGTATATGGGCGCTATTTTTTAGTCAGCCCGTTCCTTTGGTTGCAGAAGTTTTGCAGTCTAAGCAGCATATATTACAATCATGAATCTGTTTATACCTTGAACGTGTATCCTATTTCTTCTTGATTCTACAATCCAGTGACCTCAAATTGTCCACAGGCATGCATAGATCCCAGTTTCAAGTCATCAAGGCTTTCATTGTTAGATCGAGGTTTCATATATGTTATAGCTCATATACGCGGAGGTGGTGAAATGGGGAGGCAGTGGTATGAGAATGGGAAACTGCTGAAGAAAAAGAACACTTTCACTGATTTTATTGCATGTGCTGAACATTTGATTGAAAAAAAATTCTGTTCCAAGGAAAGACTTTGCATAAATGGCAGAAGTGCTGGGGGTTTGCTAATTGGTGGAGTTCTTAATATGAGACCGGATTTATTCAAGGCTGCTGTTGCCGGAGTACCTTTTGTGGATGTTGTGACAACAATGCTTGATCCAACTATTCCTCTCACTACTTCCGAATGGGAGGTAAATTTCTTTCTCTTAATCTGCCATTCCATACCAACATATGAAAATGATTCAAATTCAATAACTAGATGTTTCTGTTTGACTTTATCGCATTATGTCTTTTAATATTGGAGATATAGTCTTAATTTATGAAGTTAATGTCTTTTATGATTGCCTTTAGAGAGCATTGGCTGATATTTTCCAAATGAATACTCCCCTAACAGCATGAATTTGTATTGTGCGCATTATTAATTTTTAATGAATCAATTGAAGACATTTTATAACTTGTAAGAGAAGAAAAATATGTTGGAACCTGTAAGAAAGGAAAATATCTTTTACAAAAAAGACAACCGAAGTGCTTCTGTTTGATTTTCTGGTTAAATGTCACACCTCTCTAGTTTTAATTGATCTTTAACCTTCCTTACTCCCTCCGTCCCATTTTAGATGACTTAGTTGACAATGTGCACTATTGACCTAACATATTTTGACCATATTTTTTTACCAATAGACAAAGATAAATAATATCATATAAGATGTTGTTGGATTCGTCTCAATGAATATTTTCAAAATATTAAATTTTCATAATTTTTTTCTAATAGATAATTAAAGATATTAAAGATAAATATGCATTGGTATGTGTGATAGAGTCAACTGTGTCACTTAATATGGGACGGAGGGAGTTTTTTTTCTCTCTCATGACACTGGCCAATTCACTGTCACACTGGTGGCGATTTTCCGTTTAGAAGAAATCATAGCTACATCCCTGGCATTTTACTGCTGTATTATTTTTGCACAACCAAATTGATAGATAAACTGAATCCTTGCTGCTATATCACATAATTTTGTGCACTACTGGTTGGATGTGTGCGTCAGCTTCCATTTCTCATTTCCCGAAAAAATTTCAACATGATTTCCATGAAGCTACAAATAGTAGCTTCCAACTTGATGCATTAAAAGTATTTTTGCCATGAAAGTAAACAAGCAAATGTCTCTGTTAATACAGACGAGCTGTCATAATTTGTTTGTCTTTTAAACTGGTATTAAGAAGAGGCACTGCACTTGACATATAACCCGCTTATATTCCTTCCGAGATAAGTATGTGAGTTTTATTTTGTGTGTGCCATCAAAGCTCTTGAATTTCATTATTTAAGCAACTCCACATAATATCGTATGGAGTGATTTCTTGTGTGTTTCTTTTGGTAATTGAGATTATTTCCTTATGTTACTGTAGGAATGGGGTGATCCTAGGAAGGAGGAATTCTACTTCTACATGAAGTCATATTCCCCTGTTGATAATGTAAGAACAAATACTGCACTTAATGGCCTCTAATTTTCACCGCATATTTATTTTTTGTCCGAGTATAATTTTTATTCTTTCTGTAAGGAATGGTTACTAGGAATCATGCTTTGTTTTTGCTTTTCTATTTCTCGTTCTATGCAGGTCAAAGCACAGAATTACCCACATATTCTTGTTACAGCTGGATTAAATGGTAAGCATACCTGATTCTTGGCTCGGAACTATTCTTTTTTTGATATGTAAAGCTAAAACATTCTTATTATTTAGTGATATTAGTATCTTATCATCTCTGCCTGTACATTCTGTAGACCCACGTGTTCTGTATTCTGAACCTGCAAAGTTCGTGGCAAAATTGAGGGATATGAAAACTGATGATAACATACTGTTGTTTAAATGTGAGCTTGGTGCTGGACATTTTTCGAAGTCGGGAAGGTAAAGTATAACTTACCGCTGTTTGTTTTTAAACTTGTTTAGTGTTTGGGGTGTTTTACATTTACGACTTTGTTCTTTTGTTTTGGTTATGGTAGGAGAAATGGGAAGTTTTAGTTTAATGAAGGTACTATGTGGATTTTGTCACTCTTTAAGTTTGTCGTTCAAAGTGTAGAATGTGATTTATCAGTGAGCAAGTTATGGACTTTTACAGCTAAGGATGAGTTAGAAAGAAGCTAGACTATATTTCCGATGATTATTGCATGAGCCATCTTCTAAGATGCTTCCTAGGAGTTTAAATGTAGAACTATTTTTTAACTCTATAAAGTATAAAGTGATCAAATAATAATACATCTCTTTATTTAATATTTGTGTTTTTTAAACCATGAAATTTTTAAAATGGCTTCACCTTTACTTTCCTTTTTAAAGACAAATTCGTTGTATTTTTTCTCAAATGTATTTGGTTTGCTGTAATTTTTTATTTTTTTTTGTAGTAAAAGAGGGCTTACGCCCTGGTTTGCTGTAATTTTATTTATATAATTTGGTAATTTGTGTGTGAATGTAGATTTGAGAAACTTCAGGAAGACGCCTTCACTTATACATTCTTCCTAAAGACTCTAAACATGACTAATCATCTTTAGTCTTGGGATGCCTAAAGTATGGATGCTGTGAAGAGATGAAATGATTGGACTTGGTTACGCAACCTTGTGACCCTAGCGGGTGTATTAAGGTGTTGGAACAAAAAATATTTAGTCTGACATACGGTTTACAATAAATTGTTTTTATCACTGTATCATTGAGAATATAATTTAAAATGCTTTAAGGAGAAAATATATATTTAAAATTCAAATATATGCATATTGGGGTTGTCATTTTTTTATGGTGAGGATGTAATTCTTATTTCGTAGGCAATTTAGAGGTTTACACACAATTTGAGGAATTTCCCAGTTTGGCAGCACGAGGATGGAGTGCTCAGCCTTTCCCACGGGATGTTTCCAGTTCTAAAATTTGCATTTGAACTTCAAATTGCTTGGAATGGAATGTAAAATTATGCACTAACGGCACTCTTTCGCAGTTTTCTTATTTAGTCGGAAAAGAAAAAGGAAAGGAACTTGTTTAACTAAAATTGTAGCTTTCCTTGTCATCATTAATAATGAAGATAACCCACACGATTGATGCAATGCATTCTCCCAGAACGGTCTACGGCATAGGGTTCATTCAACTATAGCTGCATCATTAAATGAATCTTATATTTTTTTGACAAATTGTGAATCTTGTATTTGTTGTAATAGTAGTTGAACCAAAAGTAAAAATTAGACAGTCCACATAATATTCAAAACATAAATTTATAATGTGAGTCGTCTAATGACTTTGATTTGCTAACTGTGTAGCATTCGTGGAAAATAATTTGTTCAATGCTACTTTCTTGAACTATGTTCAAGGAGGATGTAAGAAAGAATTAGCTTGTATGAATAAAAATTATGGAAAATGATATCGTGTGTTCTAAAGTTATAGGTTAAAAAACTAAATATAGAAATTTAATTTTAGACATTGTGCATTAAATATTTTAAAAGCTTAAAATATAATATAAAATTTATCACTCAATTCTTCTTTTAGCTCTTTAACTAATGCATTATGGCACAAGTTTAGCATGACCTAAAAATTATTCATGTATTGTGTGGGATCAATGCAATGTCTGCAAAGCAAAACAACACAAAGTGGGAGCCAAAGGTTGAAATAAATAAAAACACAGAAGACCTCATGACTATTTTTAAAATACATGAATATAGTGTTTTTATTAATTAAATTTTTATTTTATATGCAAAACATCATTCAACGTTTGCACCACACCCGTTATATATATATATAGTTGTGTTATCACATAATCATGCACCACTCATGACTATTTTGCTATTTTGGAAATCCAATAATCATGCAAAACAAATGATCCTAAATCAATACAATACACACGGAGGGTAGCTAGTTACACTTTGTTTTTTACAAATGTATTAGTTACATTTGTTGGACATTAATTAGGGTCATTAGAAAATTGACCCATGAGCCATTAGCAAATTTGTTGAACATTAGTTTTAATATAGTTGTAAATATAGGATATTAGTTTTAGGCTTGGAAGTGATAAACCCAACAAATTAATTAATTTGCCTCGTAGAGCTTATCGGGAAAAAAAATTGAATTAGAGCATATCGCAGAAAAACTGGCTTTTTCAGAATGTAACAAATTTTTATTTTGTTTTTCTCACAAATTTTTTACGTGCTCATGTTTATAAAGTTACAAATTTCATATATACTCTTTTAACAAAAAAATCATATATACTCATGTTAATAATTCAAATTTCTTTCGTACTCATAGGAATTAGTTAGGCTTCTAAATGATCAGGCAAAAAAGAATTAATTAATTGGCTTTTTAGAGCTTATAGGAAAATAAAAGTAGGCTTAATGTAACATATTTCCAACATACTCATAGGAAATTAGTTAGGCTTCAAAAATAATAGAGAAAAAAAAGTTAATACCTTGAATTAATTAGCTTTGAAGTGATAAACTTGCAATATTTGGGGATTTAGTCATGCTCGGAAGATAAACCTAAAAATTTAATTTTTAAAAATTGTGTAAAGTAGTTCTTTTTTTTTTTTTTTGCAAAATGACAAATGTCCATAAATCAAGAAGATTGTGCATTTAACCGAGGATGATTATGAAATTTTAATGGACTTCGATTTTTATATATCGTTAGTAGATAGATAGATTGTGCTATATATATTTGCATTGTTCGTTCACCAACTGCACCTACTAAGCTATTGATACCTGACATGACCGAATCGGTGTAAGCATTTTCCTGACAGAGATACGAAAGCACATCCGGATCGGAGTGATTCTGAGAGCCGTCAAAATCCAATTATGAGTCTTATAACATTTCCTTCAAGTGTTTAATTCAATGTTTTGTAGATTGTGTGGATCCATTTCGCTACAGAGGTAAATTAAGTTTATCACATCTTCTTCAAAGTTTAATTCTATTTTCAACTCATTCAAGATGACTCGAAGAAAACCGTGTTTACTGTTTGGTTATCCAGGTTCGGGTATGTAGTATTCTTTTCCCCTTCTTTAAATAAAACAATTCCATTTTTCTGAAGTTCAAAGTGGTTGGGGCAATTAATAGAAACAACCATGCTCATTATCGTAGCTATATATTCTATTATAAGTGAAGACTTTTCGAAAAATAATAATGAAACTGGTCCAATTTTATTATTAGATTTTAGTAAATAGAAATATACTTGCATTGCAAATACAAATATGATGATGTACTTATAAAACTTGGTAAACGTGAAAGAAATATACATCATATTGGCTTAATCATGATACAAACCAGAAATCGTACATGTGTCCCATAATAATAATTAACAATAATAGATGTTTATAAAACTTATTTTTAAAATATAAATATAGCCCATGTACTTAGGGAATGTACTTATACCATTTGGCAACCACGATGAAGTACATTAAATTCAGGATGTTCAAAACGGCTAAAAAAGCGTAATAATAATCTATGTGGGACACATTAATGTCGTCTTGAACCGTCCCGTGAGTATAGCTCAGTTGGTAGGACTGTCGTCTTGAACCGTCCCGTGAGTATAGCTCAGTTGGTAGGACAATGCATTATTATATGCAGGGGCCGGGATTCGAACCCCAGACACCCCCACTTATTCACCTTATAAGATGAATTCTAACCACTAGGCTACCTGACCATAAAAAAAAAAAAATGTCGTCTTGAAACCACCCTTGTTGACCATGTGCCCTTGATGTTACATGTGAAATTGTTGACATGAAAAATGTACTCAAGAAACTTCCGACTGCTGTAGTGCTTAGAGAATAAGCGGAGCCCAAGCTTTTCATGTTTTGTGGAACTTGGTCATAGAAAAATTCCATTTTTGCTGCCTCCAATATAGCATCAGCCAATCCCATTAACACACATACTCAGGCACTAAAATCAGAATACTTGCACTACCCCCATTGTCAACCACCGCAAGCCTATGCTTCTCGATGAAAGAATCAATTAACATGATGATTACGTGGATTGCTACACCAGTTCCCATCCTTTGTAGAAAGGTAATTCCTCTGGACCTCCGGATTAGCTTGACAACCACATGCTCATGTACGATGTAATAAACCAACATTGTAAAAGCCGCTAATGCCGCTAAGCTAGCCGGGGGAATGGTAAAGTTCCCAATGGATCTCTTAAGCATTGACCCTTGCTTAACAAATAGGGTGTTTACTTGACTCACCATTGCGCTCGGAATAAACGTAGCAACAAAGATAAGTATTAATCTAAGCATCTGTTTTGTCTCCTCGACTTGGGTAACAAGAAATAATGTCCACTCGGTGCTCGCACTTGACCACGTGTCAACAGATGCCTTGTTAAGGAAGTTGTTGCATTTGTAAACATATAAATTAAAATTATAAATAAAATAAAATAAAATAATTGCTATACACAATCAATCAAAGTAGCTTAGTAAACAAATCAATCTTTTATGATGTGTATAGCTTAATAACTGCTATACTGATGTTGTGGCGTCTGCAATTATTTTATTTTATTTTATTAAGCTATACACAAAGTTACTGATGTTGGTATAACAATACCTATACAAAATCAATCAATGTTGGTAACTATGATGTAACACCTCTAAAAAAAACTGATGTTGTGGCGTCTCTTTTCTTGATTCATTCACTCTTAGTTTTTATCTAATCTAACAAAGTTGTACAAAAACTTTTCAACCTTTGCTTCATTTTTCAGCTTCCATACATTTGTGAGATAACAAATGTCAATGTTATCGTGTAGCAACTACTTCACATTCTTTGAAATAAAATCCGTTCATAATCTCAAACTTGGTTAAATTGAAGTTTTTACCCTATTTTAGAAGTAAGCGGGTGATAAGCTTATTTATGTTATACATTTTTTTTAACACTTATTTATCTCACAAGCTATATTGATAAAGCTTATCAGTTTTTTAAGACAATCTTACATATGGCCTATGGGTTAAGCTATGTGTATTATATTTTATAAGGGTAGTGGAATATTGAGCAGTTACTCATAACATGTAAATAAATATTGTGGCCAATGAAATTATAAGAGTCAAGCAAATTAGTCCTTTGGTCAATTTTTTGCTTTTGAATTTCTAACACAAATTCTATGTTTGTCCTCTTATTTTTTCTTACTTTACTTACTATCTATCTAAAGATGAATATATATTTACTATCTATCTATCTCTAGGGTTGTATCTATATCTAAAAAAATTTCAACATTATAAACTAAACTTAAGTAGCTTTGTTTCTCAGATTAGTTTATAACTTCTCACCTTTTTTTATTCAATCCAACTAGCTGTTCAACCCGTGCGTTGCACGGGTTAGTTTAAATTTTTTAATAATTTTTTTAATCAAAAATAACTTTTTTCACAACTGTACTAAATTTTATATTTATTTCCTCGTCAAGTGAATACAAAATATAAGAAGATAAAAATTATTTTTGATCAAAATATTGTGTATTTACCTGTATATAAAAATCAACAAAAATGCAATTCAATAGTCAGGGGACGGTTTAGTCCACAGTTTCTTTTACAATATGTTTTTATTCAATAAAAAAGTAGTGGATTATGATAAAACTTTCTTTTTGTTTCCTTTTTCCTTCGGTTTTATTTCTAACCCCTCATGCTTTGTTGTTTTCCTTTTATTTTAATCTAACTTCAACCTTATGAAAAAATAGTGAATTTTATTTATATGTCAGATTGTTATTCTAACTGAACGGAACCGGAACAAACTGCATCAACCAAAAACCCACCACACGCCGACGAATCACCAGATCAAACAGAAAGCTACGGCAAGCAGGAAAGAAACCAGCAAAACGATGGCGGAGAAGGTGCCAGAAGAGCAGAACGAAAGGTCGCCGGGAAGGAGGAAGAAACGGAGGTGTGGAGGACGATAGTCACTCGTCACATTCTCATTCTCATTCCATTACTTCTTTTAGCTTCTATGTATATTGTAACTTTTAGAAAGAAAGAAAGAAAAAACCATTCTCATTCCATTGTGTTATATGAATGCATAATTTTTAAAACGGTTGTGCATTGATATAAAATAGCTTAATTCATTTTTCAATTTTCAATATTTACTTCTTTTGTTTTTTTAGGGGTACAATTTTTATTTATTTTTATAGCTTTTATTTATTTTTATAGATTTTACATCTTATATAATCAATTGTTAACTGTAATCCTTTTTATTCATTTTCTTCAACTGATCATTTTCATTTTAATTATGTTATTAAAATCTCTTAATTAATTCCTTATACCCTTTCATTCACCTTATTTAACTAACCAATACTAAATTCCTACCATAATAACCATTACAAGACATTGAAAAATATGATTACTCATCTCTAAAGGGTGAGGAAGTTTTGGAGAGGAATAAAGGAGATGAATTTTATCTATCAGTTGAAATAGTCATCTTTCATGAAAAGAGAAATATATTCTTCGTAAAAAATGAATTTGAATTTTGCCTTTGCTAGGTGCAACACTTGAAATTTTTCAGCAAACACACAAAATAATTAAAAAATTATAACATTCATTTACATGAATAAGTTAGGCGGCTCTTGCAATTCCTTTTCTTATAGAAATAGAAATTCCCTGATGAATTTTTTTGCTATATATGTAATGCTTTATTTTTTACATTAAATATTTCATCCACCCCATTATTTCTTTTATGTTTCTTGTATCTTTGTAGCATGATAAGCTAAGTAGTAATTTCTTCAAAAAAGAAAAACCTAAGAAGTAATAAAATGGTTCATGTAAGTGTTTTTATTTTAGGTGTGCTTAAAAACAATAAGTTTTAGGTTAAATGTCGAAGTGTTATTTATATCCAAGTGTCGTCTCAAAAACCTCTTACGCACTTTCTTAAAAAACTCTCAAGTCATATGTTTCTTCACCCCTAACTACTTATTCTCTCATTCATTCATACTTCAAGCATGTCATATAAAAAAACTTGATTTAAATTTATTGTAATAAAATATTTGCAGTAAAACCATTTAATCACAATTATAATTTTTACTATTTTTGAAATAAATCATAAATCAATGATGAATATTTATGTAACTTTCACTCAAGCATTTTTATATCCTATGCAATTTCAAAATGTTTGTTATTGTGTCATTATATAATTTCTATCATGAAGTACCAGGTGGCATTTACCATGGGAAAGGTGAATTTGAACCCTTGATATATTAATAAAAATATTGGATGGTTGAGATTGTCCACTTGCAACCCATTGGCGACTTTTTGTTTTGAAAGATTTCACAAAAAATTTGACCCCACGTGATAAGGTTTAATGATATTTTATTTTATGGGCTATTAGCATAATAATAGACAACGGGCCTATAAAATATTTGACAACTTATTAATATTAATAAAATAAAATTCAATCAATCTTGGTAGTATTTAAGTATTTATAATTTAGTAATTTAAAATTATTTTTTTGATCAAATACATCTTTTATATATTAATATTAAATTACTTTTTAATTGCTGAAATTTTATTTTTATATTTATTTTGATTTTAGTGTTTATACTTTATAGAAAAATAAACTTAACAATAAAATATAAAGGATGAAAAATTAAACGTAATAATAAAAGTAAACCACAATGAAAAAAATTCTAAACACTAGCAGCATATAACTTTTTAATTTACGTTATGATCAAAACTTTAAATTAATCAAGCAACTGTGACACAATTCATGATGTAATATTTGTATTGTATAATACTCTTTGTACCATACTCTTTTTATTTATTTATTTTTTATATGCAATTGTTTTTTTTTTTTAAATTAAAGGAATTTTAGCATTAATGAGAATAAGAGTATACATGTGTTTTATCTATTGGGTGATGGATCTTCCCCCAATCATATGATGAGAAAGAAATAAAAAAAAAGTAACCTAACTAGAGAATATGCTATTTTGATTTTTTTAGAATGTCTCAATTGCAATACTAAACAAAGCCAGTGTAAACCTGTTTGACCTGCAGCTGCAGGTAAAAAATCACATTTTCCATGGTGGGAAAGGATTGTCCCTTCCCATGGTAAATGTCACCGAAGTACCAACCCTTATTTTATTTTATTTTGAAGTACCTTGACCCATATTGTTTTAGAAAGGAAGGAGAGAGGAAAAAAAACGAGTAAATAGGCAATTACCCCCTGAAATTGTAAGTTTCGTCAATTACTCCCCCTGAAATTAACAAAACTTCAATTACCCCCTGAAATTGCACAACGCTAATCAATTTACCCCCTCCGTCAAATTTTTCTAGTAGTGAACATGATATTTTGCAAATATCCCCCTGAAGTTTTGCACTTATGTACAAAATGCCCCCCCGAAGTTAAAAATTTATACTATTTTATTTTTTTTTATTATGGCTGGATAAAAAAAAGTGGGGTGAAGCATGGTATCAAATGTTTATATCTTTTCTTCTTCTTTTTTCCCACTCAATTTGTCCTAATTTATGCTTGGATCACATTTCATATTCCCAAGAAATCATCTTTTCTTGCAATTCTCCTTTATTTTTGTTGATCATGTTTGAATATTCTTAGTGATTATTTCTGCAACCGCAATATAAAAGTTTTAGATGTATCCACAACGACATCACAACCATAATTGTGGCAACATTTAACCGTATTTTTCGATAATATTGAGGTTTGCATCGTAATGGCAGTCACTACTTCAACCGCAATTTAAAATTTCACATTCATTTTTCAAAAAAAAATTTATATGTTGGTGCAAATGTGTGAAATCAACTTACCCTAAGAAAAACTCCTTTGTACGTTCATTTTGTGATAGTAAAACCCTTTTAACCTCTATTTTATATAGTAAGACTAGTATTACAATTTTCATGCATTTTGAAGAAGTGTATTCTAAGTTAATATTAAATGTATTATACTTATATTTATTTTAGTTTACTATTGTTTAAGTTAGTTCATAACTTCTTACTTAGATCTAATCACAAGTGTCCTACATGTATTATTTATAATAGTGTATTCTTCCATAAAAATACAACATGGTTAAGAAAGAATAAGGTGAATAAGGTTAATTG
>Ga0315914_1000644_pt1 | contig 46301 bp, 37 predicted proteins | sample MpolenodulesMG_FD_203920 | JGI IMG/M metagenome (GOLD analysis project Ga0315914, IMG submission 203920) | Medicago polymorpha root nodule microbial communities from Los Angeles, California, United States - elongated nodules | ecosystem: Host-associated > Plants > Roots > Nodule | place: USA...
TATATATATATATAATATAATTTGCCATTAAAAAAAAAAGTATAGTCTATAATGTTTGTTTTTCTTCTTTTCATTGACCAGTCAAATTTGGCTATGGCTTTACACGGACACACGCTTTTAAATAGGTGCATAGGATAAATATTTTCTATAAAAAAAAGATAATAAATATTTTTAAAGTGTTATTGATTTTGTCGAATTTTACTTATATTAATCCTTTTAAGAGTGCAGGATGAAATTTCATAGTAATGCAAAGGATTAAATTGTTTTATACACTCCAATTTATTGTTCAACTAATTTTTACGTAAGTGTAGGAGCTTTGCAACTCTTCATAGAAGGTGGATAGTTATTTTTTGCTAGATTAATGGTCACAACATTCATTTCAACGGGTGGAGATCCTCTCATATTAAAGTTATGTCTTGTAAAATCTGGGCCATTCATTTTTTTTTTATTGCAAGCACAAACGTTTGTTAAAAAGAAAATTAAAGGTGGAGATCAGGATACACTTTGGTGGAATCTTCATGGGATAGATCCAAATCCCATTTTAACACATTATTTCTAACACTCTCTAATTTAATGAAATACACGTGGATTGTCGCACCACTTTCGTTCCACAAAAAGTGGTGAGACCCACACCATTTCACCAATTAAAGTGAGTGTTAGAACAAGTATGTTAAAATAAGTATTGTTGGTATTATTATTCTTTTCGCTATGATGCTAGCTCCATGCCTCGTTCGTTGTAAGGGTTGAAGTACTCTATGTACTCCCTTTAACACTAATTTAATATTTATTAAAAGATAATCACTTCACGTTCAACCAACTTTTAACTAAAGTCAATTTTTATCGGTGTAAAACCAAACATACGCTTAAAAAGTTAAAGTGACATGCGTTGTTCAACAACTTATATATAAATTATAAAGCAACAACCTTATATTTGATACGCTTGTGCCAATAGCAATCACCGCCAAGAGTCATAATGGGCCGAAGGAGAACAAGAGCCCAAAGCAAACAAGGGAAAGGATAGCTCCCATATGGACCAAGGATTACGTGATAGATGCTGCAAGAAAGGGGAGCAGGAATTCTAGAAGAACCTAGAAGCTAGACAGCTGTCCCACCTAGTAAAAGGGGATATTTTATCATTTCTATCTTTTATCATTCTTGTTGCAATTAGTTACCTCAACAGAGGGATCTGCGTAACATGTCCTCGTCAGATAGGGATAGAGAGTTTTCTTTAGGCTATAAAGATAAACTGTTTGTAGGAAGAAAATTGTTGGTCTGATATTTATAACTTCACAATGACACATGAAAATTACCTACAAACCTTCAACATTAGTTAACTACCGTTAGACTAACCGGCAGCAGTTAACTGCCGCTGGATCCAGCGGTAGTTAATTGCCGTTGCGTACTGTTAATAGTTCAGCCCAAAACTCTGCTTCCAGCCACTCTCTCATGTCTCTATCTCTCTAAAAATTTCAATTTTCACTCTCTCTCTAAAAAAAAAACTCTACCAAATCATCCAGATTTTTTCCACTAAATCACAAGTAAGTTATCACTTATGCTATTGTCATAAATTTTAGTTAGTATATATGTTTATAATTTTAGTTGTAGTTTAATTTTTAAATTTTGATTTTTTTTTTAAATATAGTTATGTGTAGATCTGAAATGCTATTAACAAATATTATGAATACTTGTTATAATAGAGTTATATTGCTTAAATTTATATTTTTTTTAAATTTTATAAATTTTTTAGGGTTTGATTTATTTTTTTTAATATAGTTATGTTGTAAATCTGAAATGCTATTAACAAATATTATGAATACTTGTTATAATGGAGTTATATTGCTTAAATTTATATTTTTTTCGAATTTTATAAATTTTTTAAGGTTTGATTTTTTTTTTAAATATAGTTATGTTGTAAATCTGAAATGCTATTAACAAATATTATGAATATTTGTTATAATGAAGTTATATTGCTTAAGTTTATATTTTTTTTGAATTTTATAAATTTTTTAGGGTTTATTTAGGATTTTTAGGGTTTATGTATAATTTGCACATCAAGTGTTTGATTAAATGTTTGAATGAGTTTTTCATTGATTATTTTTAATTTCTTATTGTGTAGATTTGAAACAATGGCCGGGTGGATCAACGTTCATGCACAATTCAACGACGGAGAACCTCAGAGGTTGAAGGTTCGGTGCCTTTGTGTAACGTTAAGAGGTCTCAAGGATGAACTAAATGAATTCAACCAATGAGTCAACCCCGGAGACACAAGAAGAGTGGAATACATTCAGTATAAATGTCCAACGCTCGACGAGGGGAGAGTATCATTCAGTTGGGTGGAATTAACGAACGACGAAAACGTGACGAGCATGTTTTGGGAACACAACATGTTCGAGTGGATCGATATGTGGGTAACGTTGTTGAGATCAACTGAATATATTATCAATAGGTTGGTTCCGCCAGAAGATCGTGATTAGGTAGGGAATGCACCTTCCAACTACAACAATTGTCTTTCATTGAATGGGGTAATTCAAACTTGTTAAACGGCAGGACTCAAACATTCGCTTGACATTTCTATTGTTCCTTTCAAAAGATTAAATTCTTGTTAGTCCGGTTTAAATGAAGGTATTGAAGTGTCAAGGAATGCACCTTATTCTTCTGACACTTGAATACCATGATTTAAACCAAGCCTAACAAGAATTTAATCTTTTGAATGGAACAATCGAAATGCCGGACGAATGTTGGAGTCCTGTTGTTTAGCAAGTTTGATTTTACCCCATTCAAGGGTAAGACAATTGTTGTACTTGGAAGGTACATTCCCGAATGTAATGTAATGTGATAACATATATAGTTGATTATGCATAATACATGTTGTTTTGAATGGAACACTAATTATCTTATTTATTCACTTTTCGAATTTATTTATTCATTACGCAATTTTTATTCGAATTCACGTTAGATTTAATCAGTTTTTATTCGAATACGCAATTTTTAATCGAAATTATTCAAAACGCGATTTTTATTCGAAATTATTCAAAACACAATTTTATTCAAAGTACCATAATGAATGTCAAGCAAAATGCGCGCGACATATAAAAAAAACATAAAAAAAGATCCAACACAAGTCAATCGGGTTGCCTTTACATTCATTCATCTTCCTCGTCACACAAGTCAATCGGGTTGCCCGCTACAGTCCTTTGGGCACTTGCTTTTGGTTGAGGACCAAAATAGCATGTCCTCCCGCTCCTCCTCAACCTCGACTGATTGTACACCGGCACCTTCGAATCCTTCTTATTTTTTTGGAACCACACAAACAATTATGTGCCATGTCATAAGTGATTTTTCTTTCTTCTTCTCATCACCTTGAACGTTACCTTGATTCTGAGACATATCTACATAAAAAAAAATTGCGATCAAAACCTAAACTAAACAAAAATGTCATAAACTCATAAAATCATAAAATCAAAACCTAAACTATCATCAAAACCTACACATAAACCTAAACCTAAACAATTCCTAACATTTTCTAACACAATTCTATTATAAACAACATATAACAAATCAATACAAAATCATCATCAAATCAAAACAATTTCTAATTTCTAACAATTCCTAATACCTAACAATTTCTAACAATTTCAAATACCTAGCAATTTCTAACAATTCCTAACATTTTCTAACACAATACTATTCTAAACAACATATAACAAGCCATTACAAAATCATCATCAAATCATAACAATTTCTAAAACCTAAATATGTCAAAAAAATTCCAAAAAATCTAACAATTCAATAACAAAAAACTGATGCAATAGGATTCAAAACACTTACTTGATTTTGTGATTGAAATTGACTTGGAATGACTGAATTTCGCACTTAAGAAATCCAAAAACGTAACAATGGAGTTTTAGAAACTCTTATGTCTGTTCTGTTCATATAAACAGAACGCAGTGGCAGTTAACTACCGCTGGCACCAGCGGCAGTTAACTGTTGCCGGCTTGCCCAACAGTAGTTAACTACCGCTGGGGGCGTTTTAGTCATTTTCATGTGTCATTGTGAAGTTATGAATGTTAGCAAATCAATTTTCTTGTAAGAATGAAAACACAGTGAATTAATATCAATCTTTTTTTTCCTCTTTCTCTCTTTTTCTGGAGCCTATCACTGCTCGAAAGTGACTTCTTCTTTCTATCCCTATCAATATTCCACGTGTAAAAATTTTATTAGTTATTTACGTACGATGCTAAAAAAGCCGAAGGTGTGTGACTTGCGGGTGAAGGAATTTGATGAAGTTAGCAAATTTTTTTCTCACACCAACATTGAAAATAAGGGCACAAGTTAACATTTTCCATAATTTAAAAAAGAAAAATACTAATAATTGTCTTTGGTCACTTTTTTGTTTTCCGGTCTTCTTGAATACTTGTTTAGAAGTCAAAAGGATTTTTTTAATAAAAAATATGTATTCAACACGTTAAAACTTTAAAAAGAAACAACTTTTATATAGAATTTATAAATTATTTCCTCTTTTAAATTCGTAACAACATAATCCTTTAAAAAAATATTGTGCACAAGTGCAGGCGGAGAAGAATCGTAATCATTGATCTTTGTCAGTGTGCAATCCGTTTTTTTTTTTTGTTAATAGATTTTTCGTTCCTCTAATATAATTTTGTCACCGGTCTTTCATTTTCTCAACAGAATTTAAACACCAAAGTCAAATTGTTTTCCAACAACATCCCCAGTTCCACGTGCTAAGTCGTCATTTTTATTTTTTTTTAACTTTCAGTCATTGTATTCTCTCTTTTTTAATTGCCTTAAAACTTGACATAAATTTTCCTCGACTTGTATATAGTCGCCAATAACCTTTTAAAATATCATTGATCTTTATTTTTCATATTTGTTTATCCTCTACGAGGTCTTTGATCTGTCAAATTACAAGATTTATCAATAAAGACACTCAAAACATATGAAGTTGCATGATTATGGAAGAAACTAAATTAAACGACTCAAATGAAAATAAGACAAAATGTTTCTCAACCATGTACGACTTCTCTAAATGAAATATTATTTATCTTCAAATGCAAATAAAATAACTAAAAACATAGCTTAAAACATTATATGATACCCCGTCATCACATGCTAGTAATAAGTCTCCTAAGCCTACTCTGGTTCAAGTCGACTTCCCACAAAAGAATAAAATCTCTTCGTTCATTCATAAATTTATTGAAAAGGTGGTGGATGTCGAAGGTGATGATCATTGTGGATTCCATATTATTGCAGACCTACGTGATATGTATGCTTATAATAATCTAATTATCTGTCTTGATATTTTACGTGAGCTAACTAGTGATTGTGACCGTTATCTCAGACTAATTAGGATACATAAACGAGGTCAAACACACTCTAACTCCTAATGAAATTTTCCCTGCACCTTAGGATAAATGAATGATTATGCTATACACGAGCTTTCTTATTGCACAAAGATATAAATGTATGGTAGTTCTCCTGACATAAACTTTTTTCTTTACACGATGCACTATCACAAAGAGATTGAACCATGTGTCTTTTACATGTGAATGATAAAGATACGAAAAATTTCTAAAAGTTAGCTTAAGATTATATAATCCGTAGCAAAAATAGAATTTCAAAGGGCGCGTGGAAAGGTCGGGGCGGGAAAAGAAAATTTCTTTTTTAGAGCTCTACTGGTTAATTGGGTTCACAGACATTAGATATACTTGTTTGGTCACAAGCCCAAATAAATATATTTGGACACACACACACAAAACCATAAAAAATAAATAAAAGAGAATAAAATTGAATAATGTCAATCGATATGACTAAATACTTTTTCTTAAATTTTTTTCATTTCATGTGAAGATGTGCCTAACAATATTGATTTGTGATTGTATCCACGAAAAGATTTACTCCACATGCATAGTGACAAGGGTGTTCATGCCTAATCAAATCCAATCTAATCTAATCCAATGCAAACTACATTAACCAAATCAAAAAACAAAAAACCAAACAAAACCAAAAACCAAAAATAAAAAGAAATCAAGATTTTAAATTTTAAATGGTTTGGATTGGTTTTCGGTTCGTTAATATAAATTGATCTAATCCAAACCAAAATATTTATACTTGTATATATATTATATGGATTTTTTTATAAATGTTTCCTTAATTTACCATTTACAATTTACAATTCGCGCACCTTTTCCCCACATCGCACGCACACTCACTCGCATAATCGCTTGTAGCCTTGCTGAACCGCTCACAGAATCACTCAATCTCTCAAGTTGCGCAAAATCCTCTGTCTCGATGAGGTAAGTGAATCACAATACCTTTTTTTTTTTGGAGCTTTTTATTTGATGCAATTCACTGCTATATTCTTGTGATCCTATGGGTTTCTGATTTAGTGTTTTGTATTCCCTTTTGCTTTTGTCATTTTGGTTTCTTGTTGTTCTAATTTACATTCATTAATACAATTAGTTGCACATGAAGTTGCAAGGAGGAAGAACACAACAACAAGGTTAGACAAAGGCTTTGGCCTATTGTAAGATATTTTGATGATTGTAATGTCTATGAGATACATATGTCAACAATGCATTATAGTAAACTGCGATTGGTGATTTGTTACGCTATTCCTTCAGAATACGCAAAGTATTAGATGACGCACTGGAAATCAGTCCTCAATTATCTGGTGCAAATTAACCCTATCAAACAATTACTTTCTTTCACAAGAATAAGAGTAGATGCTGCAGCTGATTTTTATTTACCTGATGAGTGTTGGGAATCTATCTTCAAATTCCTAATCAACGACTGCGAATATGAAAACCACCACCGCTTGAAAACTCTCTCAGTCGTCTCCAAACAATTTCTCTCTATCACCAACCGTCTCCTATTATCACTTGCTATCTATAATGCAAAAGGTTAAAAAATCATGAAAGCTTACTCCATGGAATAGAGGTTCTTTCATCAGCACTTTTCAAACTCCGAAAGGTTAATTTTGCTGATCATTACTACATCAACGATCAATTGCTTTTCCATATGTTCAAGAACTGTAAGCTTCTCGAAGAGGCAATCATATTTTTCTGTCATCAAATAACCAACACTGGTATTGCTTTTGCTCTCCGTGAGAGACCAACTTTGAGGTCTTTATTCCTTTCCAGTTACTTTGAACAGGAAGACCGTGCAACATTGTTTGCTGCAAGCCCTCAATTAAAGTCTCTCCGTTTTACTTGCAATTCATGGTTAAGAGATGAAAGCATCAAAATATTTGCTTCCATTTTCCCCAATCTGCAGTTGCTTGATTTGAGCTATTGCGATAACATATCTGAAGAAAGTATTTGTCAAGTTTTACGAAGTTGTTCTGAGATTAGACAGTTGAACTTAGCTCGTGATTCAAGAATGAAGCTGCGTGGAATGAACTTTGAAGTTCCCAAACTGGAGGTGTTGAACTTGTCACATACAAAAGTTGATGATGAAGCACTCTATGTGATCTCAAAGAGTTGTCGCAGGCTTTTGCAACTGTTATTGGAACGCTGTTGTGATGTCACAGAGAAAGGAGTAAAGTATGTGGTAGAAAACTGCACACAACTGAGAGAGATCAATTTAATGGGTTGTGATAAAGTGCATCATAATGTCGTGGCCTCAATGGTATTATCAAGGCCTTCATTGAGAAAGATAATTGCTCCAGCTCGTTATTGTTTCAGTGACAGAGAAAGGGAACTCTTCTCGCGTCAAAGATGCCTTGTTTGCTAGCATTCTCAAACTACTCTGATGTGCTGAAGTTTAAAACTCTTAAATGTAAGATATTTTTTTCTTTAGATCTCCTTGTTTGAGAAATTACCTTTTTTTATAAATAATCTAACAAACGTGTATTTGCTCATCTGTGCATGATAGTTGCCTAAGTAATTGTGTAAATTTTTATACAATGATAGCAGTTGGGTGTTCTAAGACTGGACACACATGTGATTTGAAATCAAGGACATCATTGGCTAAACTGAATTAATTAATTGACCACTGGATTATGTAGATATATATGGATATGATCGTCTTTGTTGGTTGGAATTGGAAAGATAACAATTTAGCAGTCAAACTTTATTTCTATTTTGATTAAACTTGCAAGCTGTGAATAGTTGCTATGATTTGGTGTTGATATTATTCTACAGATTGAATTATTTATTATCCTCCATTTCTTTAGAGACTTGAGAAAATATTATCTGTGCTTTTGAGCTCATTTCATGTTCAAGATTAGAACTTAGGATGTGTGCTTGAATAGCTGAAGTCCCTGCTTTATCTCATATCGCAGCTAAGGTGCAAAACAAAATGACATTTAAATTAAAATCTGACACTATTTTTAAAAAAAAGGAGTGAAGAAAACAAGCACTGAAGACTTTAAAATATGATCGTCATTACTTTAACGGGTAACGAATGGTACTTTTTCTCCTACTTCTATTCCTTCCCATGGAGGTTGTCCGCATATTCATAGTTTTTATTAGTCACTGTGTATGCGCGTTATTTATTTGTGTAGAACACACACCTAGGAGCACCCCTTCCTGCATATCCATACAAGACCCGAGTAGGCGGGTCGAGGTCCTACGAGGTACCCACTACTCGGAGTACCCTCTCAAAAGGAAAAAGATGTGTCTGTCAGGTTCGGTTCGTCTTAGTTGGGTTGGGCAGGTTCGACCAGAAATGCTATGCTTACGCACAAGACTACCCCTCTTCCCCAAAGCTTCGCGGGGACTACTTTACGACGGACGACCGCCCGTAGGGGGTTTACTGCACAAGGCCCCTGCAGAGGAAAAGCTTTATCCCAGCAAATAGAAGATGCTCAGCTCCGCACAACATAGGGATTAGCACGCTTTCGGGAAGAACATAGAATAGTAGAGGATCCTATTAAACATAATTTTTTTTCCCGCTGAAGTTGTATAACTTTCGAGTTATATCCATACATGGTGGAGGGTCTTCAACATCATGGTCATACAGATGCTTATAGGATTATTGTCCTTTTCGAGTTCCCCAGGAATTTGTGTTTTGTTTTAGAGAAGGGGATACATGAAGATGACAACGTGTTTTCTTATTAGAACTTGTTGTATTTGGTATTATTGGTCATGGTTGCCTAGCTGAGGTGACATTGCTGGTCATAATCTATAAGAAACATTGTTTGTAGTTTTCTTTTATTATCGCTTGCAAAAAAAAAAAAAATGTTTACATCAGGCTGTATCATCACTGCATTCCAGAAAAGTTTAATTTATAGACTCAATATAAAAATGCATCATAGGTTATTGTGTTGTTTCATTGCCTGCCAGTGGTGATGTTTAAATATGCTGCTGATTTAAGTTGGTGTACTCATGTTCATATTATAGAGTGGTCAAAATCTAGTTTGTTAGACTCATTTTGAGGTGTTTCATAGTTTATTTGGTGAACTGAATTGAAATTTTTACTTCTTTGACATGAGGGCAGAGATTCAAAATCCGTTGGAAGACATTTGAAGGACCTAAAGGGAATTAAAGATGCTAATGCAACTTTGATTTGGTTTTGCTGAATTGTGAATCATGCTACATTAGGGGAATCTTGCAGATGTGGATGTGAAAGAATTTAGCAGGTGGCTAAATCATTGTTTGTTGGCATATAATACTTTCTGGAGTTTCATATGGCTATTTGATTTTAAAACCTTTCTCACTTAGGTGTTTTTATTTATGTACTTCAAATTCAAACTACTACTAACACTCTAGTTTTTACGATATTAATTATTCAAGTTGAAATCATATTTCATTAAAATCATTCTTCTGGTGCTATCGATATGTTATGCTATCAATATGTTATGCTATAAGAAACGAATTTGGGTTTTTTAATATAGCTCTAATTGATTGTTAGTAAACCTTTCGTTTAAATTGGGAGCTGCGGTTTGTCCAGTCAAACTTCTTATCTGGACGAGCCTCATTATCAATGTGATCTTCTAATGCTAAAAACTTGTTCCTAACTTTTTGTTCCCAAGTCCTACCTTCTTTTTTAATACAAAAAAAATGTTTATTTAAGATACTACTTTTGATTATTTAAAATTCCACCTTCCATGTAATACATGATTGTAAATTTGAGCACCAAAATTTGCATGAATGTAAAGCTAATGTCTAATACATTCACTAACTTGATAAAACACATCTTTTAGCATAATCTGGTTTGGTTAAAGTATGAACATAAGGATGGTAAGAGAGGTTTGGAGATATAATCAAGATTAGTATCTTGAACCGGTAAGCTTCCTTCAAATTTCTCTTACCTTTTAAGCTTCATTCAATTTCCTTTATATCCCTTATCTGAGTTTTTGAAGGTGGTTTTCCATCATCAATCAAGCCATAATCCTGCCCAATTCAATGTGCAGATTAAATTAAAATGGTGAAAAATATGTATCCAAATCAATAATAGACAGTTTAGTATCCACTGTAATTCTTGATATTATCTTGTGATACACAATTTAAGTACCCTGTAATTACATTTCACTGTTTAGTATAATAATATATAATGGAATGTTTTTGCATAGAGCCACCAGGATCAAAGACATTATGAATTTATAAAAGATGGTCAAACTCTAGGTAAAATACTTGCATCGATATCCACTGCAAAATAGATTTTGGTATATCAAACTTGAACCACTCTAATGCATTTACACGAAGAAAGACATTCAACCTTTAGACTATGTTTGGGCGTTGGGTTGGAGAGGAAGACTTATTTTTCATTTCTAAATTAAAGAAATTATAAAATGATTCTAAACTCAATTAAAAGGGTGATAGAAATACTAACGAGAAGATATAGGCTTAGCCCTCTAAAACATTCCCCTCCAAAATCAATAATAGACAGTTAGTATCAAGTAAATGGCAGATATTTCGGTGCTTGGATACCTCAACTTTTGCATCACCACCGCAGGTAGATGTAGCTATAACTACCTGCTTCGAGTTTACTGTTTTTTGTCCTATCTCGGACGCATTTCCAGATAGGCCGAAAGTATAATCTTCTTTGTTAAATTTATGGTGTGAAGATCATAAAGATATGGGGAAAGTAATTGCTGAATTATCAAGTGGAGATGGCCTAGCCAGTATACAAATTTTCTCTTGGAAGAGTTGAGACAAGTAGAATGAAACTTGTTCACAGATATAGATACATAATTATGTAGTTCTGGATGTAAATCTAATCAATTATCTTATTAGAATGAAGTGAAAAAGCATGATATACACAACTATAATTCTATTACAATGGATATTCGTTGATATATCATTTTAATACAAGTTGGAGCCATTAAGCAGTGGAGTAACAAGAACTAAATCCAGACCTTTACTAGGATGAACAAAGAAGATAGAATTGGTATGAGCTTGTTGTTGTTGTTGAAGTGCAACTGGAATTCGATCAGGAGGCATGATGATAGGAAGAAAAGAGAACGAAATATGAAGCAAATGTGGTGGATTAACGATGAAAACAAAATCTTGATGTTGAAGTAAGATTGAAAATCAAAGAAAAATAGAGAAATCACAGAAGAAGATCAATCTTCGAGAAGAAGCATGAAACTTGATGAACACGCATAAATGGCGGACTGAAGCATAGTGGCGAAGCCAGAAAAAAGAGTATGGGTGGACCACAAAAATAATCTATAGTATATAAACGGAAAATTATGTTTTAATAAGCATTAAGGACAAAGTTAACCATAAAAAAAAAATTAAATTAGATATATAGCTTAAGGAGAATGCTAACCATTGCCCTTGGGGCATTGGATAAAGGGATAAATTTAACTTTTTAAAAGTCAAAATGTTGTTGAAACCAATGCAAACATGCTACTTTTGGCTTCCTTAACCATTGCCCTGAGCAAGACCCATAGCTTAAAAATGCAACATAATTATCTACACATTCAAGTGACTTAAAAGTGTGATAGTAGCGTATACTGAGATGGAGAAGAAGGTGGGCCACAATGTAATTTTATTTAAAAGTCAAAGATATTTTAGTAATTTCCCATATAAAAAAATTCAAAATTTGTTGTGGGGTGGGCCATGGCTCACCCAAGCCCAAGAGTGGCTCCGCCACAATGTGAAGCGTAACAAACTCTAACTGAATCGCAACAACTTCTCTCTCTCATAGAGAATGATACAGATACTAACTACAAAGAGTATGTATACACAATGCATTCTATATGTTAGCTTACCATGTACAACATATATTGGATAGCTAGTTCTATTACCTAGCAGATTACTTGCTGCCTAAGTAACTGCTTCTAACTGTTTCTAACAAAGTAGTCTTAGTGTTAAGTTCATGGTGCAATAAGGAATGTGAATGTGTAATAGTAACGGTGATGAGAATTGTATCCACCATAGTTGCTTTTGGTGTCATCATCAAGGGTCGCTTGGAGACACAATCAGAACATCAAAGCCTCCCCGTCAAAATACTATGAACTCTCACAAAATACAGATCAGAAACCAATCAAATCACGAATCTCACGACAATTGAAGTTCAACCAATATTACAAATTCAAATTTCACAAGTTAATTAAAAAACAGCGACGGAGACCTAATTGATGCATTATAAGGTCAGGTAAGTTGAATTGAGCTACGAAATTTAATTTTTTTTTGAAGATGAATGAAGTAGTATTCCTGGTTATTTATGTATGTGTCAATTAACAGGAACTGGATCATATATTAGAGAGAAAAAATTGTTTGATCAGTGATAAAAAGACAATAACACTTTTTGTTTAATAAAACACTATTACATTATTCGAATCTCCCATGCTACATTCCTTCCAAAAATTGATCTGTTGCAGTTAATGTGTCGAGCAATTATACAGTCAAGATTGTTTAAAACATTTGTTGCAGTAAATATGTCAAGCAATTATATGGTCAAGATTGTTTAAAACTAATTGTGTAAATGTGTGATTTGAACTGATCGATCCTAAACTAACGACCTAGGTCGCCTATTGCGTGTAACTGTGTGATTCTCCAACAGTAAGAAATATGGGTTCATTTTTTCCTAAATAGATTCTCCAACCTCCACTCTCTTCACTTCACATACCACTTCAAAGTTAACCTCAATATGCTTCTCTGCCAAATCTCTGCTCTCCCATTGAAGAATCTCACATCACTCCATTTTTTTTGTCACTATAACCTCTTTCCCACGGATGGGCTGCTAGTTTTCTCCAAAAATATTACAACTTTGACCTCACTCACGTGTTCTGGCCTTCAATGTCTCAATAGCACCTATTTCCCTTTCCTTGAAGAACTCAACATTCCTTCCCCCAGATACTTAATAGATAATGAAAGCTTACTCGATGGAGTAGAGGTTCTTTATTTAGCACAAACATATGTTAAACAGTATTTGGTTTTTATTGATAATATAGTTCTTCATTAATTCTTCTGGTGCAATCAATATGTCATGATATCAATTATCAAAAACAAATTTGGTTTTTATTAATAATATAGTTCTAATTTCTATGAGCCTCACTGTGAAGCACAAACATTTCTCAGATTAGACGTGTTCCAGTATCAACTCGTGACACCGACACGACACTGGCCCATTTAATAACTGAATTATGAGATTTTCTCAAATTATCAGCGGTGTCGGCGTGTTAGTGTCCGTGTGTCCGTATCTGTGCTTCATAGCTCATTATCAAGGTGATCTTCCAATGCTAAAAAATGCTTATTTAAGATACTACTTGTGATTATTTAAAATTTCATCTTCTATGTAATATGTGATTGTGAATTTGCAAGTGCCAAATTTGTTGATGTTACCGTTCTTTGTGCTGAAATTAGTAATGTTAGTATTTTAATTTCTTAATCTGTGAGTGCCAAGTTTGTATGAATGTAGAGCTAATGTCTAATACAAGATAAAAAGTTTGAGTATAAAAAATTAAAAACATAAAAATGATCCAAAAGCCAAAAAAAATACGTATGTATAGCAAATCAAATACAACAAAGGTTACCAAAACGACAATAAAACCCATCAAAACGACATTGAATAATCATCACGATGATCAAACGGCAGCGTTTTTAGAAGCTTCAAGATCAGCAGCTTTCTTCAAAAGATTCATCTCATCATCATCTTCAAGAACCATCTGAATAGGCGAAGAACCCAATCCATCAGCAATAGCAAGCATAATCTTCTTCATCTCATTCTTAAACTCCTCACGATCAACACTTCCGCTTCCATCGCCATCGAAAGTGTCGAAAACAGAGTCATACAGGCGCGTGAGCTGCTCCGGCGGGGTTGTTACGTCGATACCGAAATGAGATTCGATTAGTCTCATGGATTCGAAAGCTTTGCGAAGCTCGGCGCGTGAAAGAACGCCGTCGTTGTTGAGATCGAGAGAGGTGAATTGTTTGTTGACGCTGTTTGTGAAATGTGTGTCGTCGGCGATGAAGTCTCGCACGGTGGTTCCGTCGATTATTACCACGCCCATCTTTTTCTCTCTGTTTGTGAATAAGATTAATTGATTAAGTTCAAGTTATACTAATTTGAGGCAATTTGTTAATAGGATATTACGTTTTTTTTTTTTGGTTTCAAAATTGACGCGCGTCGCAATTTGTTTGATTGTATGTATGCGTGTCGTCTTTTCCTCAAATCTATGGACCTCTAGTTTTTTCCACAATGGGATAACTTGATTTTCATTGTTGAATAGAAATTCTTGTTCGAAAGCTAGGCCTAGGGACCATTTCTCTTCTTATCTACTTCTTTAGTCTTTATATATAAATACCTATTTGACATTATTTTTTTCATAAATGTAAATCCTTTTTATTTTTAAATTATTAGATGCATTTATTATTGTTTTTCTAAACATACCCTTAATTAATATTACTAACTTGTAGTGAAATATGAAAAGTCAATTTTAATACACATATGAACAAATGACAATTTGGTAATATTAACACATAAAATAGACACATTAATTACACTAACAACTTCTCTTAAAAAATGTGAAAAAAGCAAAGGGGGCTAACATACAACGACGGAGAAAGTATTTATCTTAGACCATTTACAATGACAAAACATTTCAACACCCATTTTTTCAATTTCTAACACTCCACGTAATTTTCTCTCTTTTCCACCTAATAATTCAACACTCATTCAACTTTTACCCTCTCCAATGGTTTTTCATTCGACACTTTACCCCACCATTTTTTATTTCATATTCTTATTTAATTTTATATTTTTGTTTTTATGATTACATAAAATTACAATTATCGATTAAAATTAAATTAAAATAATAAACATTTAACAATTTATTTTTTAAATTTTTGTAAAAACAAAATTTATTTAAATAATTTATTTTTATTTTCTTAACTTAAAATGCAATAAATAAACTAAGCATGTGACACACAAATAACTTAAAATGGTTATTATTGAGATCCATTTCACTAAAAACAAGATTAAAACTTCACTTAGCTTGCTAATAGAAAGATAATAATATTAAGATAGTGGAAAATTTCGTTTTTTTTTCTGTGTCCAAATCAAATGAACCAAGTCTCTATTTATAGACAAAAAAAATCATGAATTTTGGTAAAAATAAAATAAAATAAATAATTTGCAATGAAATAATTGAGTTCAAATTATTAAAATGAGTAAAATCCAGACTGCCAATCAGAATTTGCCACGTGTTAAAGCTTAACTTTTTCCACTTTCTCTCTCCGCGTAACAGTTTCCCACACGCGCCCCTGTCTGCGCGTGCATCTCACTCGTGCGGAGGGCAAATAAAAAAACGCCACATGGCGGCTACGGGTCCCGCATGGCAGAATTCAACACAGTTGAACCAATTTAACTCCTTCCTCCTCCACATCATTTTTCCCCAACTTCAACACACCATTGCATTGCATCCAAGTGTTGAACCTTGCTTTCAACACCACCATTCAACATCATTGCACATGGTCTTATGTGTTGAGTTTTTTTTTTTATATGCTTCTAAATAAGACACAAGAAGAAAGGGAACTTCATAGAATTCAAATTGATAGAGGAGCTCCAAAAATTAATCATTTATTTTTTTGTAGATGATAGCCTCCTTTTTTTTAAAGGTTTCTTTTTAAGACTATCTGACCATTCAAGAAATTTTTAACATTTTCCAATATTCTTATGCTCAACTTATTAATTTGGATAAATCTAAAATCTCTTTTAGCCGAAATGTATCTAATGATCATAAAATCTTATTTTAGGTTGGATGTAAATTAAAATTGTTTGGAATTCTCACCGATTATGGTATAAAATAAAGAGACGGTGAATGTGATGTGATGATGAAAATGACTTTACGATACTAAAACAATATTTGAAATTTTTGCATGGGAAAGGTTATGTTAATTTTTGCAAATTAAAACAAGTATAGTCACGAGTAATAGCAACAATTAGTAACTAAATACGATGAATGTCTTGACAGAAATTAAAATGACTGAAAGCACAAAAATACAAATGGGTTAGTTCAGTTTCGGGTCGGGTTCGGTTCTCATGTCCAGCCCGACTCCCCCCTTAATTATGGATGTCCCGCACTTTTGGTTATACCCATTCCTTATCTTATTAATATTGACACAACAAACAGAAAAACTTGAACCCTTCTGTTACTTTTTTTTAATGGAAAATTTAGGTAAGTTGAGTTTCGAGGACTCATGGGAGTTAGGGTGAGCCTCAAGACTCAAAAAATGCTCATAAAAGTACTTACATAGCACCAATTAAAAAGGTCATCGCATCGATAGCGGATGTGAAACTTACAACTTTGCGGATGAGTTAACTACTTATTATCTGAGCTAATCTCCATTGACTGTTACATTTTCTTTTTGGATAGAAACAAAATCAACCCATTTCATCAATAATAATTGTTTCAATACAAGATGACATATACTCATGAATATGGAAACTATGATAAGATAATGACACTCTAACTAATATATAAGCAACATTATTTACTTGTCTTTTAATGAAACTTATCTTAAAATTTTGAAAAGATCTAATTGAAGCTTTGTAAATATCAAGAATAATTCCAAACATAAATTTGATATTGAGTTTGCTAGAATTGTCGTCAACCACTTGCTTACAAATCAAGTTCGATGGACATATTAGACAAACCCTTCCTACCAAAGCACTTTATCACTTCTTTTTAATCCTCATGCTTTGCCTCCTGAAGTTGTGGCAAACCCTTATACCCCATCTAAGACACATCTCCACGCCATAGCAGACTTGTTCCTTAAAGATTGGCGTATTAAAATTACATTTTACTCTCCCTCCTCTGGACTACTAATGTGTATCGATATTTTATTTTATTTTTGAGAAATGCCTCGATCTTAACTTGTTGTTGCAATATTACGTTGGTCACCCCTTTCTCTTCGCCCTTTATTCTCACGATAACTTTAAAAAAATTGTAGTTTGATGATAAATTTTCAAAATGAAAAATAACACTTTCAACAACTTAAATGATAGTTTTTTTTTTTGACAGATAAATGATAGTTTATTTTAAAAAAAAAAAACTTAAATGATAGTTGTAGAGATATTCAATAGGTTGGAATTAGGTTCAAATTTAAAATTTCTCCTTTCTCAACTTTTTTTTTTCTTTGAAAACATTTCTCAATTTTAAAGTGTATTAATTTTGTCGCTAAATTATTTCAAATAAAAATTAAATATAATAGAAACACAATTTCTTCTTTTATTTTATATTTCTGGTCGAAAACACAACTTCTAAATGGCTATAATAGAAAGTTTTCAATTTTGTTTGAAGTCATTAGAAGGTAATATGATGTCACGTTTTGTAGCCACCTGCATCATGGATGCATGTCACGGGAAGCTACAATTTGTCTGTTATGTCCTCTGCTTCTGTTAGTGGGTTGGTGAAGTGACCCACTGAGACACTGAGTTGGTGCACTTTTCTATTTTTGTTCACACCATAATTCATAGCCAGATTGGAAAAAGAAACACCATAATTTTTGTTCACTTTTCTTTGCTTTTTCCATTTTCAATTTCAATTGGAAAAAGAAACACCATAATTCATAGCCAGATTGTTATTTTTGGTTAGATAACACCGCATAAGTAATGATGACAAATATATGTTATTGAATTCGACATTTATACATAAATACGTACCGACATCGAATGTAATCACATGCCAGACTTGCTTACAAAGGTTGAATCGATTAAGAAGTTGATTAATATCTTACAAAAGGTGTGAATTCAATTCTTTATATTCATAAGAACTTTGGTGATATTACCCCGATATACTAAACTCATCTAAATATTTTGTTATAAAATAAAACATTAACGATGGCAAACATAGACAAATGTTAGCCAGATACTCTTTAGTATGAAGTGTTTGTGATATGGATTTAATTTGTATAAACCAAAGGTGCAAAATATTTTTACACATACCACAAATTAAATCACGACATATAGATATTGATGAAGATATTCTAGAAACTGACTTATAAAAATGGTACTATAATGTGATTTGATTGAATACATATGTAAAAAAGTTTTATATGATTGAGGCTTAGCAATTAGACGATTGTGATACACATAACATATGTTTACATAACTTCTATTCTAGAAACTATAGAATTTTAAGAGGGGGAATTCTATAATGCAAAAGTGATGTAGGTCTTGCACAATATACAAGCTTGTTTTTACCATTAGATTAATAAATCTTACAATTTGACCAAATATAATGTCTCGTAACTTATTGATCCTATGCTCCACAAATAACATTCTTCACCAACAACATATACTGCTCCACCATGCACAATACACAAAAGCTTATACAAATATGTTAAATATCATTTCTTCACCAACAACATATATTGCTCCACAAATATTTATTTAAGTACTTCCAATCTCACATTACTTTCAACAACTTAACTTTCCCACTTTCTCATCCCTACACACACAAAAATGCTTTACCGCAACACAAAAGCCATGGCTCATTTTCTACTACTAGCATCAATGATAATTGGGATTGGAATGTCAGATTCATCCAAAGACAAACAAGAATGCACAGCTCAATTAACAGGCCTAGCATCATGCCTCCCTTATGTTGAAGGTGAAGGAAAAACTCCAGCACCAGATTGTTGTGATGGTCTCAAGACACTTCTCAAGACAAACAAGAAATGTTTGTGTGTAATTATCAAAGATCGTAATGATCCTGATTTGGGTGGTATAGTAATTAATGTTACTTTGGCTTTGAATCTTCCAACAGTTTGTAATGCCCCTGCCAATATCTCTAAATGTCCTGGTAAAGTTTTTCTATGTTAATTTTTTTTTGTCTAGTAGCTTAGAAGTTAGAAAAATTCATCTTAAAGATGAATAAGTGGGTATCCAAGGTTCGAACCCCGACCCCTGCATATAATATACATTATCCCTTACTGAGTGAGCTAAGCTTACGGAGACTGTTTTTCTGTGTTACTTTATTTCATACTTTTATGATATTGAAATGAGTTAAATTGATTATGGGATATAACATAACATAAAAAAGTTTTTCTTGTTAATTTTTGTATTAGAGCTGCTGCACATGGATCCCAAATCAGCTGAGGCTCAAGTTTTTTATCCATTAAACAATGGCTCCAGCAATATTAGTCCAAGTGCTGCACCTAGTCCATCAGGTAATGATTGATATGAAACTTTGCTTATTATTATTAAAAAGAAAAAAGAAAAAAGAAATTAAGATTAGAAAATTAATTATTATACACTAAATAATTGAAAATACATCAACCTCTACAAATTATACATGATCTCTAGATGTCTTCCTAATATAATTTTTTTTCAATACTGTTTAAAATATAGTTCTCTATTTTGCAAAAAAAAAAAAAAAATCTTTATGTATATGACCAAAGAAATATGCAATAATTTATTTGACAATAATTGTACATTTTTCTTTGGTTAAACAATAATTGTACATTTAATTCTTGACAAATAAAATTATTCAATAATTTTTTTTTAAAAACTACTTAATTTTTATCGGGAAAAAATTAAGATTATTCAATGACTAATAATAAAATTGTGGGTGCAGCAGTCCCTAATTGTGATTTTTTTATGCAATTCTATACATCAAGAAAGATTTTATCAAGAAAAATTCAAGAATGACATGGCAGAATAATCACCCTTACATTTTATCAAGAAATTGTCCTGAAATTAATGTTAGCTAATAAAATCTCTGCCTAGCCGGAAATCATGGGATGGTGGGTGTTATGTATTTTTTTTTTATGAAAGGTTAATAAATGAGACTGAAATCTAAGGGTGATTATTGTGCTATGTCATTCTTAAATCTTTTTTGATAAAATCATTCTTGATATCTAGCATTTTCCTTTTTTATAATAAGTATCATTCATGTGTATATTATGTGGCTGTAGATGGAGCAAGCAACCAAGCAAGAAGTATTACACAGAAGAATGATGCATTCAGAAAAGAGAAGAGATTGATTGGTTTAGAGGTTTTGGCTATTGGGGTTTTAGTTTGGTTTTTATTTGGATCTGCTGCTGGAAACTTTTTCATTTGAATACCAGTGTGAATATTCATTATCATTTCCAAACACTAGACCCCTTGAGGAAGTGTTCTCTTTTCTTGGTACATATTACATACGTACCATTGAAGTTTTCATTTATGGTGTAATTTTGTTTTTGTTTTTTAAATTAGACTACAATATGTTTTTAGCTCCTGCAAATATGGCCGGTTTGGATTTTTGTCCTTAAATAAAAATTGAAATATGTTCTTGTAAATTTTTTATTTTTTAAAATGGTTCACGGTTGTTTAGTGAGAATTTGACACATTTCTTCAAAGGTGGCCCTTGATTACTATGCTAACATAACAACATTAAATGATTCAAACCAAGCCATCGTATAATCTATAAACACCCATAATTCATCCAAATTACACAAATTCAACAAAACTCACCCATAAGCCACATCATAAAATAATCATTCATAATTGATCAAATTACACAAATTCGACATTACATACACATTACACAAAAGATTGAAATTCATTAAAAGTGCAACATTATGGATTTTTTCCAGACATATTACACTATTACACTTCAATACGTATTACACTTTAATGGAGAGGAAACACAGATGTAACATATTATTTTCAACCATCAACCTAAACATGTAATCTACATCGCTATTATTATGAATAACTTTTGGAAAATAAATATGGTCTTCCACACGGCTTCATCTTTATCCGCCCCCAAATCTACGCATGACATTTGTACAAATACATGAGAGGTTGTTCAATTTTCATCAAGATGAAGAAAATATATGTTAAGTTGTGTCTTCAACTCATCCAACTTGTCGGTGGGGGTTAATAAACCTTAACTGTTGTCTTGAAGGCGAAGTATCGGACATGAGCTTCTACTTATGCATCTTCATACATGTTTCACTTCAAAAAAGTTTATGGAATAACACGTATAAGAATAAAACCAAATGAAAGATAAAATAAATAGTTGAATAATTGGAGACATATATTTTTATAAAATGTGAGCAATAATAATAACGAATAAAATTGTCGATGATTTGTCCATCACAAAAAGTCATATATTTATATAATTTATATAATGTTAGTTACATATTGTCTATCTAACTAGCTAGTGATAGGGAATCATCAACTTTTTCAATTACTTTAAATTCTCCTTTTAGTTTTTCGGGAGTGAGAGTGTCTCAATAAATAGGATTAATATGATTCATTGTTTTTTTTTTGTTTTTTTTGCGGTTTCGGCTCCTTAGACATGAGGTATTTGAACAAAGTTTGTCAATCCATAAATGAAAATTTCCATTTTTCGGCCTCACCGATCTTGTGATTCTTCCACTCCGTACAAGACATTGATATTGGACAACCTTCTTTCATGTAAAGATGAATAAAGTGGTTTGGAATTAACTTTAAAATCATACAACAAGCTTTTGTGACTAACTTTGAAATCATACAACAAGTTTGTGTTGTGGTAGTTGTGAGTTGGCTAGATCCATGTCTTTTTTTATGTTGCCAATGCTAGATCCATCTCCTTCATCAACAGCATTTGTTTTGTTTTAGTTGTGAGTTGGCTCGATCTGTTTTCTTTTCTTTGTTGATCATTTTGGAAATTTAGTATTAGATCAAAAAACTTGAGAAAAAAAAATCAAAAAAATGATTTTTACCGAAAATAAAATAAAAAGTATAGTTATGGTCAACCCGGAAACCGAATCAATAAACCCGGACCTAAATGACCCGAACCCGATAAAACCGAATTAAGAAATTACACTAATTAGGGTCTAGACTGGTAACCCGTCGGTTTGTTGGGTTTTGGGGTTTGGACCCGAACCCAAACCGAACCGATGCTCACCCCTAACGCTGGGTATCGAGCGTAAGTTGAGTTAACTCACGCCGGGGTTATTTAGGGAAAATTGGGGCGAGAATGAGCAAAATGAAAAGTGGAAAGAGCAGTATTCATTGTATTTTGTGACGTATATTTGATCTGTTCTTTGCTTGCATCTTCTCTACGTCTTACTGCAGCAGAGCCAGAGTGTAGACGTGTTTGATGGATTCTCAAAATTGCATTCATTCATTCCATTAACAATGCTTGCTGCTGCAAGTGGATGAAACAGCAAAAAGAAATTCAAAAACACTCTCAGATCCAAATCTTCGTGACCGATTCGGATCTCACCAATTCAATTCGTCCATGCGTTTCAGGTTAGTAATCAAAATTCACATTTGAAATCGCTTAGCACCAATACAATTAGCATAGAGTTAACCTAATTCATTTGTAATTTTTCTGGCATTATTACTATTACTTATTCATAATTTCATATTTTACAATTGAGTTTATACAGAACACATCTAATTTTATCAAACAAGCTTATAAGCTAGTACAATAAGCTATAAGCTAGCTTATTTGTCACTTATTTTGTATTAATTGCATGTTTTGTGCGATAAAGCCAAGGAAGGGTTAAACCATCTTTTCCTCCATTGTGGAGGTGACGAGTGCCATTTGGGCGGAGGAGGTAATCAAATGGCTGGGCTTCACTTTCATTAATCCTCCGAATTTGTTTGTTCATTGGGAGTGTTGGAACTTGTAGGGGAGGAATAAGAAAATTCGTTCGGGTTTTTGGTTAATTTGGCATGCAACAATTTGGGTGATTTGGCAATCTAGAAATGGGATTATTTTTAAAAATGAGTTGAGAAAAGCGGAGGACATGGTGGAGGAAATCAAGGTGCTATCTTGGCATTGGAGTTTGAGTAGACCAAAAATTCCAACGTGTTTGTATTACGAATGGTGTTGGAATCCAAAAGATTGTCTAATAAGGTAGTGGTGAGTAATAGGTGGCCTTGATTGTTGTTTTGCTTTGTGCTTTGTGGCCTTGGGAATTATGGCTTGGTTTGTGATTGCCTGTAGTAAATCAATTCCAAATGGAAACACAATAGTGCCTAATCTTTTGATTGGGCTGGACTATAAACATGTGCTTATATCTTTTTTCTTTGTTTTCCTTCTGCTGTATAATATTATGATATGATTATGATTCGGCCGGGCTATAAGGCAAAATAATTTTGAGCCCCCTTATCTTGTGAGGCCCTGTGCAGTGAGCCTTGTTGCACCTACGCAGGGCCAGCCCTAGGTTTATATTCAATGGTTAGGTACTTGTTTTTTTGCTGATATCTGTTTCTCTATGTTACAGGCATATATTCAACTGAATTAACTGAGTTAACCAAATTCAACCTGTTTCACGGACTGGTTTTTAAAACACTGGTAACAGTATATGCAAGACACAATAACCTCGGAAGAAAACAAAACAAAACAAAACAACAATGGGAACAAGAAAGAGACTCATCTCTCCAACAGAACCTTCTCCCGATCCAAAACAAACCACCACACATCACAAACCTCTACAACAACAAACCACTGACCCACCAATTGTGCCTCCCAAATGGGGTTTTCTTTTCAAGCTCTCTCTCTTTTCCATCCCTTACTTCTACCTCATCTTTTTCCATTTCACCATCGATTCCCACCTTCGAAGATCCATCATCATCAATGCTGGATTGAGTCTTGCCGGGTTCTTTGTTACTGTAAGAATGATCCCTGTTGCTTCTAGATACGTTCTTAAACGGAGTCTCTTTGGCTATGATATTAATAAGAAGGGCACTCCTCAGGGTAATATTAAAGTGTGAGTCTTTCTACAATCCTTTAGATTGTTTTTCTGTTAATTGTATTGATTAATGAAGTGGGTATGTCTTAAATTTTAGTTAAGATATGGGTCTTCCTTTTTTTTTTAATAATCATGTGTTAGCTGCATTTTGTTTATCGTTGTTGTTTTCAATGTATTGAAAATTCAGCATTTTGGTTGGCTTTAGGTTAGGATCAAAATTTCAGTTTTATATTTATGCATATTTTCTCTTTTATAATTGAGTGTGCATCTATTTATTTGCTTAGACCATGTTTGGATAAACAACTTTGTTTTTTTTTTTTTTTTTTTTTTTTTTTTTTAAAAAAGCATAATGAACAACTAAAATATGCTATAAGCATGTATCTAGTAAATGTTTATGTATGAGCTATTATTATAACAACATAAAATAAAGTCATAATGTTTTCAAAAGTTATTTTGGAGATCTTATGCAAATAAGCTCAAAAAAAACCCATGGAAATGTCATAAATTAGTTCCATAAACTCTCACAAGTGCTTATGTTAGTATATAAGATCAAATAAGTCAATCCAAACAAGCCTAAGTATAGGAGCTCCTTCACTTTAGAGATTGCTGTACTAAAATATGAGGTTTATGAAAACTCCATGTGGAGGTTTAAGCTCCTCTTTTGATCACATGCTTGTTTTCACCAATTGTTCATCATATCCTTTTGGATTTTTTTTATGCTGATTATTAGTCTGGGGTTCTCTCAGTGGTAAGAGCTTAGCATTGTAAACTCAAGGTACTGAGTTTAAATACCCTCTGGGACAGTTAAAACATGACCATTAGCGTCACTTTAATAAAACTTTCACATTTTCCCAATTTTAAAAAAAAATTCTGGGGTTCTCTCTCCTTGAGCTTTGAATTCTGATACATGTATTGTAAAACATTTGTGATGTTACTATTTACCCGACCAATTATGCTATTTGATAATTCTGTAAGTATGGATATGTAAATTATAGCCATACAAATTGTTCGCTTAGAAGTTAGAATACTTTTTTTACTGAGTCGTTGAATTGATATGATTATATTTTTCCTTTATCATTGGAATTCTTTAATGTGGCATCTTCATTTTAGATTTTAATTTCTTACATATAATAATAAGAACGTGCTTGTCACAATAACTGATGGTTTAATTTAATCATCAACTAATATGCTTGAAACTCATGGCACATAGAGATTGAAACACTCAGGGGTACTGTAGAAGAAAGGGTATCTCCTTTGGTTAAAATATTAAATTGAAGAGAGTAGGAGAAATATTATTAATCTTCTTCAGTAAAAGTTATGAAATTGAAGTTAAAAAGTTCAATTAGAGAACAAAACTTAAGCTAGGGTGAATATGGTTTATGTATGCCATGCATGCGTAGCAAGAAATAGAATTCTATTCAACTAAATAAATTTTTGGTACTAAGTTTTGGCTGTGCTACATTTTTTATTGCAGGCCTGAGTCATTGGGTATAGTTGTTGGTATTGTCTTCTTGGTTGTGGCAATCTTATTTCAGTATTTCAATTTCACAGCAGATTCCAACGTAAGTATATCTTGTAAGTTACAAACAACAAGTATGGCAATCAAACTACTTAGTAACATGGTTTTAAATTGCGGTTGTGGTTATTCTGCAAACTTTTATACGGCAACAAAATTCGACCAATGCTGTTGAAATTGCGGGTTCAGAGACCTCAAAATCCTTTATATTGCGCCCGCAATTTCAGTCACGTACCACAATTTAAAACAATGCTCAATACAATATATCTTGAGAATGATATTAATAGAATAATGGAGCATTTAAATATGTCAGCAATTATGATTTTGCAGTGGCTTGTAGAGTACAATGCTGCTTTAGCATGCGTCTGTTTCATGACATTGCTTGGATTTGTTGATGATGTCCTTGATGTCCCTTGGAGAGTGTGAGTATACAAGTTTTCGTTATTTTCTTCCAGGATTTGTTCATGTCAACTAATGTTAGGATAGTTTCTTTTTTGATTTGTTGTCGATGTAAAGAACAGAAAATTATTACTTCCATCAATTGCTGCACTCCCTTTGTTAATGGCATATGCTGGACACACAACCATAGTTATACCAAAACCACTTGTACCACACATTGGCATAGAGATTTTGGATCTTGGTAAGCTTTCGATACCTCTATGCAAATGACGCTTAAAGAGATACTAATTACTATAAAATCTCACTCCCTTGATTTTTTTTTGTTTTTTTGTTTTAACAACGCAGGATGGATATATAAACTATATATGGGACTATTGGCTGTTTTCTGCACAAATTCAATCAATATACATGCTGGACTAAATGGACTTGAAGTTGGACAGACAGTGGTTATTACATATGCTGTAAGTCAAAAAGCTTGTAAAAGTGAATATGATATATTTTGGTCCTAGAAAATGATTCATATTGTGGATCTGCAGATTCTGATACACAATATTATGCAAATTGGAGCGTCAAATGATCCGGAATATAAGCTAGCACATGCATTCTCCATTTACTTGGTGCAGCCATTGCTAGCTACCTCTTTGGCTTTACTTTCTTACAATTGGTACTTAATAGTTTTTCTCTATCATTTTATTTCCTTATACTCACATATGACTGAGACTCTGAGAGCAGTTCACTGATAGTCTGTTGTTCTCGTTCTAGGTATCCATCTTCAGTTTTTGTTGGTGATACATATACATACTTTGCTGGGATGACTATGGCTGTGGTTGGTATTTTAGGCCACTTTAGGTATTTCCTTGCTTTATCTGACAAAATATTAATTGGCTTTCTGCTTTTATGTGTGTTATCAGTGCTTTTCGAGTTAAAACTTGTGAATCAATTTTCTAATTTCTTGACTTGTATGAATCTTTTCATTCCACTTTGTTAAGGGATTTGCCAGCATTTATGCAAAGTTCTACCATTTTCTCTCTCCTTATGATTGATAAGATACCTTACTGTTTAGAAAATGGACAGTTGGATTTTTCAACTCAACCATGAAGTTGTAATAATAATCTTCCAAGTCTACAATGAATAAATATCTCTATTTCTCATCTGAATTTCTTCCTTCTTCCTTAAAATATTTATATGTGTGATTATTGGATAATATATAAAAAGTAGAACGGTTCTTTGGAGTAATATGACTTTGTGAGCTATGTTTCAAACACTAGCAAGGGTGTGCAAAATACCCAATTTGGATGGATTATCCGTTTATGCGGTTGAAGAACTGGATGTCCATATCCAATTTATCTCTTCTCTTAGGCTCAATTTTCTTCCTGTTCGTCTTCTACTTGCCATTTATGATTATCTATTGGATCTTAATCAGATTTTCATCAGCTGCATAATCTCGCTGAATCAGATCTTGTCGCCATCATCACTGAATCTGATTCAGATCTTCAGCAGCTTTGTTGACTCTCTGCCAAATGAGATTCTTTCTGCTGTCGACTCGCCGTCATATGAGATTCTTTCGGCTGTCGACAGATAAAACTCTTGTTGGCATCCTCTTTCTATGTCGATTTTGGATTCTCCGATTGTAGTAGACTATTTGGCGTCACCGCGAATCTTCTGTCCATTAATCAGATCTGAACTTTCTCACCTTTGAATCTTGTCACCTTCACGCAAATGGAAGTCTGTAGAGGAATACTAGTACATTCTATATTTTCCCAAATTGCATTTTTTCTTTTGAAACTCCAAAAAAGCATTTGATTCTGCTTTTTGTTTGTTTGATCTGTTTTTATAATGCGTTTCTTTACTGCATAATTTTGAAGTTGCAATTGTTATTTTAATTTTTAGAACAGTTCTCACCTTGTTCTAATTTTTTTATTTATGTGTAATATTGTTGTGGATTGTTGTAATTCATGTTTTCTAACTGTTATTACCGAGAACATAACGGATAGAAAATGAGATCAAGCTAATATGAACTGATATTTTGAATTCTAAAGTGTGTTGCATACTGGTTTGATTTTTGTTAACCTGTTCTTGGGAAAAAAATTCTGGTTTGGTTATTAAATCCAGTCTGTTTAAGTGGTTTTTATTTGGATATGGATAGATCCAAACCATGAACAAGCCTGTCTACTAGGTTCAGGACAATAGATAAACAGTAGTGATATAAATCTTAAAATTGGTACACTGTTCCTCTAGGATTTATGACCTTGTTTTATAATGATTATTATTAGTTGCCTTGTAATAATCTCTCTTTAAATTTTTTGCTTCAGTGAAACACTCTTGATTTTCTTCCTACCTCAAGTTTTGAACTTTCTCTTGTCCCTCCCCCAGGTTTGACACTAACAGAATCTCCGTTTTCGATAAATTAAATCTGAACATGTTTTCTAACATAGAACATACATTTTTCCTCCAGCTTTCTGGCTACATTCCATGTCCACGTCATCGTCTGCCAAGGTAGGCTTCACATGGGTGTAACTTATTGTTTATTTCATGCATCTTGTTTGGTTGAAACCTCATGTGTAATCTTACTCATTCAGGTTTGACCCTCAAACTGGGCTGCTGACCGGAACAAATGATGGAACCCTCGTTAACTTCTTTCTAAGAAGTTTAGGCCAGAAATCTGAGAAGTCACTTTGTATATATCTTCTTATTTTTCAGGTGATGATTCCCCGCTCTCCTGTTTGTTTTTACCTTTTTGGTTTTCCATTCGACTAATATCTAAGTTGAACGTGTATCATTTTTTTTGGGACAGGGTATTGCATGCTGTTTCTGTTTCTTGCTGAGGTATTTCCTTGCTGGTTGGTACAAATGAAAAACGTAAAGATATGGATCATGAGAACCACTTGAGAGGCTGAATTGTTAGTATAATCATTTTTGTAGAAAAACCTTTTTAAGTGTAATTGGATATAGGAATTTATTTTGTTACTTGAATGTTGCATGCTAAATATTTAGCATAAAAAAAGATTATTTACTTCACAACAAGTACAGAAACGTCTGGAGATGTCAAATAACCTAGTAACATTTGATATGTCATCCCTTCACAACAAGTTAACTTATATTTTATATGATCATCAGTCTTGTAACACCCTAGTAATAGTATTATTTACTTTTATCATATTTCAATCATGTGTTATAATTCAAAACATCATATGTAAAAGTAATTTTGAAGGTAAATTGAAAAGATCAAGTTATTTAACCTTTTCAAAGCGGCAATTGTTTAAAATGAATACACTTGATTGGGAGCGATAGGCTCAAGAGGAGTACAACCTGCTCATGCATTTGCTGTGGGAATAAATATATCAATTTATTTTGACTATGATATTTCCAAGCTGGGGTAGGCACCAGAGGAATGCTAGCAACACATATTTTTCAACACACTTTTTAATTTGTTAAAATTTACATGTGTTTCACTAAATCATGTAGAGCCCATATAAATGTGTGTTGCTATCATCCATCTTTTAACCAAATCAAAGAGAACTTGTTGAAAAGTATGTGTTAAAATGTGTGTTGTTACAATTTCTCTCATGCACAATCACATGAGAAATGCATTTTCATTTGCATTTTCAGCAGTCAAACAAGAATAAGATATAGTCCGACTCACATTCAAAACTGTCCCATGGCCATGGTACACTTATTTAGTAGAATTGAAAGTGGAACAGCATCATCAGAACGCACGCAGTCCGAAATTTTAGCCAATATGTTTTATATTTTTCAGAATTTTTTTGAGCAATTTTTTTTGATTTCGGCTCTTTTTCCAGCAAGTTTCGTTCCCACCCAGCCAAACTAACCAAAATACCCTTGCATTAGTTAACTAACGCATGTGTAAAACAAACGTGACTTAATTTTACACGCGTGACTTAAGTCACGCCGCATGAATTAACTCACGCAGGTGTTATACCCCGCGTGATATAACTCACGCTAGAAAGCAAGAATCTGTGACCTGATTCAAATGCAAAACAGTCCAAACTAGCTGTGTCAGCAAAATAATAATGGAAAGTATATGCATAACATATTCCAAGTTTCAACACATACACAAAAGACTTCAACATATTGAAACTAAGAGCATATTACAGATTTATCAAAAGGGCTTCAATGAAAAAAAATGACCTAGTATACTCAAATATGGTGCCGTATTAAATAAACCACAATTTTTTACCCTTGGATTGATCTAGCCTCACAATAATATCCTACACCATACACACCGTCCAAAAAAGAAAAAGAAAGAAAAAACAACTACTACTACTTAACTCCTCCTCCGTCATTATCATCATCTTCTTCAAACCAAACAAACACACAAATTCCAAATCCAGATTTATTTTTATTTTTTATGATTTAAAGGCCATGCAACACAAACATCAATTTGTGCAGACAAATTTTTATAAACATTAATTATTTTTTATGAACACAAATACCACAAACATCAATGGAACAAGATATCCATTCAAAAAGACATGAATAAATCAACTGATCAAACAATATTGGGTTTGTTGAGACAGTTTTAGTGGGTAGGTTGTGTTCTTGATTGAGAGAATGATGGGGTTTTGTGTTTGTAAAGGGTGAAAAACAACGGCAAATCTTGAGGATGAATAAAAAGATTAAACTCATTTTTTAAATTTGTTAAAAAAATATATGTGATTGATTTCAGATCTGAATTTTTAAGAAACATATTGGTGAAGATGAAAGAATATTGGGAAGAATACATGAAGATAAATTTAGATAAAATTAATTAGGAAGAATATGAAGTATATAATTTAATGACGAGCCTTAAAAAAATGATGATGTAAGCTTGAAGAACACATCAATTATTAATTAGGACCACATGAGCTCAACTCTGCAAATTTGGTGAACGTGTTTATGCAACTGAGAAGAGAGAATGTGGAGAAGAAGAGAAGAAAGAGAGAGAGAGAAAAATAAAGTCTGATGGGTGAAAATAATAAGATATAATACAGTAAATACATGATAGGATCTATAAGCTTGTTCAATCTAATGGTCAGAGATTTTGGTCCAGTATGGACCAATACATCTATAGGTCCATGCTAGATGCCATCTTCAAATATATACCGGGCACCGGTGATGAATGATTCCTAGTTCTACTTCTAATTGAATATACCAAACACAATTAAATCAACGACATATTTACAATTTCAGCATCCAAATATTGTTCCAGTTTTAAAAGTTCATTAATCCAAACATTTCTTATGCTTGTTATACTACTGTGGTTGTGGTGGCTCAGTGTGTAAACAGAAAGGCTATATATCCCGAGGGGGAGCATTGTGAAATCATCCCGAATAAGCAATCAACCAATCACAATTCACTGCTGGGCAGAATGCATGGAAGGATGACAGAAAACATGGGAAGCCAACAAATAAGTGTGCAGTGAAAAAACGTCATATGTATCGTGAAGGCTTCGCTATAAATAAATTCGCTATCTACAGCATTTCCGTTGTGTAAAATGAATTGAATGTCCTGATATCCTTGACATATGTTGCAGACGGACAGTGACGGGTTCAAGAAGATTTGGATAATTAGATGCAAATCGTAATCTAGTTCATAATAGATAAGATTAAAAATAACAAACATGCCAACGTACATGCTTTATACATCACAGAGTCAAGCTCCTAGATAGAAACATTGCAATTCTTTGGCCAAAAAACATGAGTTACACATAGCATAGCATAACATAACATAGAGCCAAGCTCCTGCATAGAGAAAATGCAATTACCTTGGCCAAAAACATTAAGTTCCACATAGCATATCATAGCATAACAACACAAATGATTCCAACCTATAATTGAAAGTACTTTAGTAGCTGCTCCAACATTAATAACTGTGCTTCTTTCTCTTTCTTTCGGACATCTCATTCTTTTTCACTCTTCTTTCATCAGCTCCTGGCTGGGCTGAGCTTCTTTCTCTTCCTCTCGGCCATCTCATTATTTTTTCCTCTTCTTTCATCAGCTCCTTGGCCATATCAGTTGCCATAGCCCTATCAGCCTCCAACTCTTCCTTCTTTCTCTTTCTCTCGGCCATCTCATTCTTTTCAATTCTTCTTTCATCAGCTCCTTGGCCCATATCAGTTGTGATGGCTCTATCAGCCTCCATCTCATTCTTTTTCCCTCTTCTTTCATCAGCTCCTGGGCCCATATCAGCATCCAACTCTTCCTTCTTTTGTAAGGCTAAAGACTCGTCTCAATCCTTTCGAGCGTCATTAAAGGCAACTGAAGACGACTCTCCAAATAATAAAAAGCAATTGGAATGCGTTGAAAGCGTCAAACATCTTGAAAGGCTTCCCGGAAAGCAAGCCGTAACTTTTTCTTTGCCTGCGTGTTTAGATCTTAATATATTATAGAATTCAAATATGTACATATAAATTAAATTTGTGAAACTTGTATCAAAAACATTGCTAAAGCCCGCATAAACTTTGAAGAGATGTCCAGAGAAACTTGCCTCGGAAGAAATGTCATCAATGTGGCACTTGATGCGATACTTGAAACCAGGTTCTGTTTTGTCTGATAAAATAAGAAAGCAAAATAAAAGGCGAGGTAGACAAGGCACAACAGGCAAATACATACATAACAGAGAATGAAGTGGGCTCGATTTCCCAAGTTATGTAAATTAACAACCAAAGATTTCCCAAGTCAATCTCACCGTAGGATCTGTCACCAGGCCAACTTTGTTCATGCTAGTACCATCAAAAGCAAACTTCAACTTGCTTCTAGGAAGAGAATGGATACATTGAATTGGTGTTGTTCCTTCATCTATGCATCAAAAAGTGGTAATTTGGAGAGATGATGGTTCGTTGAAAATGTTGAAGCAGATCAGAGTTATTTTCTTGCTGAGGTTGATAATATCACAAGAAAATCCTTTGAGAAAAATTTGGCAAAAATTGGGCCATGTTCTTTTGCCGAAGAAGGTGGTAATGACCAAATAGATGCAAGTTCTGTGAGACTTGATCCAACCCACGACTTCATATTGGAAAAAGAATGTCCTTATGGTAAAAGATCTAATTCCCCATCCGGGAAGAATGGTCTAGATGATGATCATGTCTAAATAAGATATTGGGGACAAGATTATGGCTCACTTGGCTGAAAGGAAACTTTAGAAGCCAAAGTACAAACAAAAGATGGTTGTGTGAACCATTGAAAAGGTGTTGTCGAGACAATTGGTAAAAACCAAAAGGAATAATGGTTAAAAAACCAAAAACTCGATTACATTTTCGTATTTCAACGCTAGTTAGTTCCAGGATATGCAATTTCTAAACGGAGATTACAAGATCAAAGATAATATGGTTCTTATTAGATGCCTCTAGACAGAATGGTTAATGTCAAAACTTGCGGGGGCAGAAAACATTCTCAAATTTTTCAAATCCTAGTGAGCCATTTTCATATCTTGATTATTTGCATCTGAATTCTTAGTTATTCCAAGTTTGTTTATTCAATTCTTGATCCTCCCAAGTGGTTTACATCCTGAAACTACTCATATTTCAAAAAATTTAAATTTTTGCCATTAACAATTTGTCAAAGGAATCATCTTTGTGACAATGAAATGTGTTAACATAAACGACGAATATTTGAAAATGCAAGTTTGTTGCAAAACAAACGATGAAGGAGTAGTCTTTTGTCGACAAAAGAAAACTTGGTGTTAAACTCAAGTCAAAGATTAACGCTAAGAAACAAATTGTTAAATCATTAGTGATTGTCTAAGTATTACAAGAAAGCATGGAAATCAAAATGGAATTAGAAACCAACTAACGGGCCAAGATACAAGTGTCAAAATATAGGTACAATCATTACAAAACAGTTCAACATCCTAATGACAAAAAACTAATTCTTGGCCCTAAAAACATAGAAGCAAAAATGGACTAGAAACCAAAGGGACTTGATGTCGAATCGGCAGAGAAGACATATGTCGGTCATGGAACAGTCTTCTTCAGAGCCGGAAGGTGGCGAAAGGGTATTGGGTTTCCTTGCATCCCCTTTGCAGGTTGTATATGAAGAACACGTAAACTTGTATGTTAAACCAGGATGAAGAGGCCTCAGCAGGCAGAAGTAGTCGGCGCTCAAAGATCATTAGGAAGTATTTGGTGAAACTCCACTTCTGGTTAGAGCTTTCAACATCATTAGGAAGTATTTAGCTCCGTCGGAGCCATGGAGGGTCGCTTCATGCAAATTACTTTTGATTTCCTCCAAGTCGGGGTTCCTCTGTCGAAATAGTTGAGATGAAAATGCCATGTTGCATGCTCGCTACGAAAGATTTGTTCTAAGAAAGTTAGTTTTTTCACACAAGGTTGGCGATCAGAAAAATATAAAGAGCACTTTCTTGGTAAGGCTCTAAACATTTTGTTATGCCTGGCGAGTCCCCGGAGACGAACGGAAGTAGCTCTGAGTCTAAACAAGTGCCTAATATCAGAAGACGCAACCTTTTTGAGAATGACAAGCATAGCGTCATCTGGGAGCCTCTCCATTCTTGTAGAAATTTTTATCTCTTTAAAGAGAGGAAAGTTGGAGAAATGGATGAATAGGGCAAAAGATGAAGTGAATAGAGAAGCTTTATACACAACAAAGTTGAGGGACAGCTAACAGGACAGATGTCTCGCTCCCCTCGTGAAATGAGGGCCGCATGGTTTAAATGAGAGGTTAACTTCTTGAGATTAGTGGGAAGTTGGAAAATTTCAAGAAAACCGATCAAGAAGAAGAGGGCGCCATAATGATGGAGAGAGTGGGAAACGTGCGAAGGTGAAGAAGAAAAGACATCAAAGGACACCTGGCGTTTTGGGGTAAATGGAAAAGGTCCATAAACTTTCGAAGTTCGGAAGTAGTGGCCCACAAAATCCTAAGGTGGTGTGGAAAAAAGAGACTTGAAAAGATCACTCTTAAAGTCATGATTATCGTGACATCATGCTTTGGAATTTTCTACAAGAATTTTCAAAAAAATGCCAATTCTCTTATTTAAACATATATTCAGTCGAAAATGGCATTTTTGGGGCGAAATTTGTTAGCTGAATTTTCACCAACCTTATTTAATTTGGTCAACATTAGTTGACTTTCACTCTTGCAGGAATCGAAGTCTTTTCCTCAGTTAAAGGAGTTTCGACGAGATGTTAGACTTAGCATAAAAAGCCTCGAAGCTTTGAAGTTCAACAAGATACGAGTCAAGAGGCAAAACCAGCGAAGTCATGCAAATGCCTTGAAAGCGAGAAGATTTGAATTTCAAAAGAAAAGCGGTTTCCTCAAAGGAGAACGTGGGAGACAAGCGGTTGTCTACATGGAATGAGTGCTGATTGTGGGATTAGTTTCTTTCCACTTATTTTCTATGTATAAATAGTAGTTTTCCATAGGGAAAACGGGTCGCAAATTACATATACAAAATTCTAAAACACTCGAAGTACCGGCACAAGAGAAAAGATTCATAAAGAATGTATGTAAAAGATTTGTCGGACCACATTTATTTTTAATGCATTGTATTTTACCTTTCCTTTAAGTTTCTGCAATTTAAACTTAATGCATTTACTCTGCTTTTAAAACCCTTTTTTGTCGAAAGACGCCACACGGTCTTGTCCCTCGATGAACACACACAAACAAAATGCACAACATGTCCTAGGATCTCTAGTTTGGTCCTGCTCGTAATAATCAAAACCAGCTCGTATTGTTTACCATAAGCACCAGTAAACACTTATGTAAGGGTGACTCAACGTCACCTGTTGGAACAAAATTGGTTTTGTACAAATCCCTTGCAGTTTTGATGATAACAAAGTGTTGAAGGACAACTAAATATGCTAATATATGTTCAAGTGTGCAGGATAATAGAATAAAATTTAACAAGGTCTGAACATGTATACGAGCATAAGAAGCACAAGAGAAGCTGAAAGACTATGGTAGAAGATCTGAAGAATGGTCAATCAGAAGTCCACACTTTGGATCAGAAGAAGGGTGCATTTAGGGTGGGAAAGGAAAATATTTTTCCACCATCGGAAAACTACTTTTTGCTGGACACGTGGAGGTTTCAACACATGCAACCAGCTACCAAAAATAAAATAAAAAATGGCTTTTAACTTATTTTAGTTTTTTTTTTCCCTCAGTTTCACCCCCAACCTTCATTAAACAACAAAATACACCCCCTATCCAAATTAAGATTGTAATGCCCCTGATTCATTTCCTTGAATGTGACTTGAGATCAATTTTAGGTTAATTTAAAAAATAAAAAAAATTGAGGGAAGGTTAATTTAAAATTTTTAATTTCTCTTTTACGCCTGTTACGATTTCTTTTCAAAATTGTGGTATCATGATTCATGGGTGGGTATTGTTCATGTGTGCTATATTTATGGCTATTATTACACCTTATTCATCGAAATTTTCTTTTTATATTAGGATCCACATACAATTGACTTTTTTACTCCTTTTCAATTGCAACGCCCTTGCATTTTGTTTATGCACCTACTGCACTTGTTCTTACAAAACTAAAGGATCAAGGTAGGTGCATAAGGATCACTTTAAATCTACCCGGTCAAAGGAAAAGGCTTGCGATCAGATTCTGGTCGGTGTTGCTAGGTTGAATGAGTTTGAAACGGTGGCCCATTGCAACCTTAGAGCAACTACTAAAGAAATAAGTCAATCATCCTTTAAATTTTTTTATCAAATTTATTATAAACAATTATCATGTGGGATACTTTTTTATGTTATCAACAAGTTGCTAATAAGTATCCAAAAGCTCATCTCAACCGTTCAAATTAAATAATAGTATATTTATGGTTAAAACCTCAACTTTCCTATGGTGGGAAAATCTTCCGCTTTCCCACCCTAAATGCACCCTCAGAAGAAAGGAAGTGACTTAGAAGTTGAAGATCTGCATCAGACTCTGAAGTATAAAAGACTTGTGGTGTCCTCCATAAGGCGAACTGTGACAGATGGTATCCATTTCCTCTTTCTCTCCCACGCATCTTCGCAAGTCCATCGTTTTTGACTTTAAAGAAGTAAGGTTCATCCCAAATGTATTTGTTGGCATCTTTGTGAAAATTTTGTTTATGTTGCTAAGTTAGGTCATCTCATCATCTGGTAATCTTTTGCTTGCTTTGAAGTTTGCAATATCTGCAAACCATAGTCTTTGTCAGATTGTAATTAGGTGTTAATCTGGAAATTCTTCACTTATGTCTCTCTCATTGTTGGTCACAAACTAATTCTCTAACTTGAGAAGATGGTCAACAACTATATTTTCTACACCCATTTTATCTTTGATTTCCAAATCAAATTATCCACCTACGCAGTCAGGATTTTGAATCTCCTTTTGTTAACAAATACTTAAGAGCAGCATGGTTAGTGAAAACAATTACTTTTGATCCTACTAGATATGATTGAAACTTATCTAATGCAAACACCACTGCAAGCAATTATTTTTCTTTTGTTGCATAATTAACCTGATTTTCATTCAAGACCTTGCTAGCATAATAAATTGCATGAAAAAATTTATTCTTTCTTTGACCTAAGACAATTCCTACTTCATAATCACTAGCATCACACATAAGTTCAAAAGGCACACTCCAGTCTGGTGCAATGATTAATGGTGCAGTAATTAATTTTTCTTTCAATGTTTGAAATGCTTTTAAATAATTGTCATCAAAATTAAATTCTTTCTAGTTAACAAGCAAATTACATAGAGTTTTAGAAATTTTTGAAAAATCTTTAACAAAGTGAAGGTAAAACCCCGCATGTTCTAAGAAACTTTGAATACCTTTAACATTAGAGGGTGGTGGCAATTTTTCTATGACCTCTAGTTTGTCTTGATCTACTTCAATCCCTTTAGAAGAGATTTTTTTGGCCAAGGACAATCCCTTCAGTTGTCATAAAATGATATTTTTCCCAATTTAACTAAGTTGGACTTTATACATCTATTTAAAACAGAATCAAGATTGCTTAAACATTTTTCATAAGACTTTCCAAACACAGAGAAGTAATCCATAAAGACCTCGATGGAATTTTCCATCATTTCTAAAAAAATTGAAAGCTTACATCTTTGAAAAGTAGTTGGAGCATTACATAACTCGAAAGGCATCACACGGTATACAAATACTCTGAATAGGCAAGTGAAGGCGATCTTTTCTTGATGTGCTGGATCTGCTACAACTTGATTGTGCTTTGAGAACCCATCCAAAAACCAATAAAAGGCTTGTGTTGCTAGCTGTTCCAACATCTGTTCCATGAATGGTGCCAGGAAGTGATCTTCCCTAGTTGCTAGACTGGACTTTTGTAGTCAATACACATTCTCCGCACAGTCATTGTTCTAGTTGGGATTAACTCAAATTTATCATTCCTAATAATCGTCATCCTTCCTTTCTTTTGTACCACATGGACTGGGCTTACCCAAGAACTGTCTGAAATGGGATAAATCATTCCAACATCTAAGAGTCTAGCACTTCTCTCTTTACTACCTCCTTCATAGTTGGGTTGAGCTACATTTGTGGCTGAACCACCGTTTTTTACTCTTCATCAAGCTTGATCTTGTGGATACAGAGAGTTAGACTTATTCCTTTCAAATCTGTGATGCTCTATCCCAAGGCTTTGATGTTCTCATTGAGAATCCTAAGTAGTCCTTTTTTTTGTGTCAAATAGTTACTAATTATGGATTGATTCAGTTTCCCTTCTTCCAGAAACACATATTTCAAATGAGGTGTTAACTCCTTTAATTCTAGTTCTGCCTGGTCTTTTTCTCCTAGTTCTTCCTTGGGAAGAGTTTCCTCTTCTGCTAGTTTCAGCTCCATTTGGGTCAGTGCTTCGTTTACTTCTTGGTCTAAGTCATCTTCCTCACTCAAAGTTATTTAATTCATAATTGCTTTCTCAAAAAAATCTCAATTATATTCAAGTTGTGGTAACTCTTCAAGTAGTTCATTTTTGGAATCTACCTGATGTGCTTCATCCTCATTTGGAAATCTCATGGCTTCAAAAACATTAAATCTGAATTCCTCGTTTTGGACGCCCAGTAATAGTTCTTCGGATTCCATATCACTCATGGCATGTCCTATCGCAAGGAAGGGTCGTCTCAGGAGGAGTGGACAATCTTGGTCTTCCTTCATGTCCATGATGACAAAATCAACAGGGAAAATGAATTTGTCTACTTTTACTAGAACATTTTCAATCATGTTGTAAAGGTAAGTTATGGAATAGTCAGTTAAAGACAATTTCATCTTAGCAGGTTTTAAAGTCACCCCGTCTAATTTTTTTCATCATTGACAAAGGCATAAGATTAATATTGGCACCTAGATTGCAAAGAGATTTTCCTATGGAAAACTTTCCTATAGAATAAGATATTGTAAAACTCTCAGAACCATTCTTTTTTTTATGGCACTCTCTTTTGAAAGATGGCACTATAGTTTTCTCTTAGAGCTCTTATTTCCCATCTAGGTATTCTTCTTTTCTTAGTTAGTAACTCTTTCATAAATTTTGCATAATCAGGCATTTTTTTTCTAAGGCTTCAGCTGATGAGATATTTATTTGCAAACTAGTGAGTGGTTCAATAAATTTCCTAAACTATTCATCCTGTTCAATATTTTTCTTGGGATATAAATATGGCAATTTAATAGTAAGGGGATTACCTAGGTTGTTATGTTCTTCTAAAACTTTCCTTGGTCCTACCTTTGAATTGTGATATTGGGTCGACTCGGATATGGGTGTTTCCTCCCTTTATTGTTCTCTGGGTCGCTCTTCTAGACTCACGTCTGAAGCATTAGCTGGACTCTTCCTTCTCTTATCTTTCATGGGTGTGAGTTTCTTTTTGCTCCTTAGTTCCACTACCATGCTAGTCTGCTCTTGGTGCTTTGTGCACTGCTGCTTGCAATACTCGGTAACTTGCTCTGCTAATGCGTTTAATTTTTCAATTCTTCAGAGAATCATCCCCTGATGTCGGATAGTGACTTGTTGTATTTGTACAATGGCTTCCAAATTATTTTTAGTAGCTTGCGCAAGCATAAAAATAATATTTGTTAATGGAGCATGTCTGCCTGAATTCATCCCATCCCGATACTATGGACTTTAGACGTGTTACAGTCCATATGGACTTGGGTACGAGTCCGTGTCTTAGTGTCATGTAAAGTACAGACAAAATACTCAAGAAGTACTGCACAACTTTTGACCATATATATATATATATATATATGCGTGTGTGTGTGTTTACTTTCTATAAGATAAGAAACAAAATTCAAAACTAAAACTAAAATTTAAATCCTAGATTCTAACCTAAAATAAAACAGAAAAATATTTTTGTAATTTTTAGATAAGATATGAAAAGAAAATATAACTAACCTAGAAATAAATGCGCCAACTCGTATCAAGTAATAAAGTAGTAAGTTTATCGTTCTCCACAAGGATTTTCGTTCAACTTGCCAATTAGTAAAACTTATTCAAAAGAGTGAAAATAAAAGAGATGAACATAATTAATGGGTTTATTTGCCATGCCCAATGCAAGATTAAGGTTGTGATTTAGATTAATAATAGTGATTATGGAATCTTTGAATCCCCCTTCGTCTTTGTTGGAATTTAATTTAGAAAACAATTAGTTATGTGGTGTCTTCTCATGATTTAAGAAACTAAATTCAAAAACCCTATTTACCCCTAACAATAACATGTGCGGCAAGATAACATGGTTATGATTTAACCTAATTATAATTACGGCATTACCGGTAGGAAGATTTAGAAATTATGAAGTTTCATACCTAAATTCATTACATATAAATGATAAATAGGCAACGAGAACTTCCATGAACAAAATAAATTCGGGTTAGTCATGCCAACTAATACCCTACAGATCAATCTTCAAGAGTATCAACTATAGAATCTTAGTTGAAAAAACATTAAGAACAAACAAGGACGAGTTAAATCGAACACAATACAAAAATCAAAACTGAATATAAACTTTATTAATAGAATTCAACAAATAAAAAGGGGTTCATCTTAGAACCCTAATCAAAGAGGCTTAGTTGCTTATGGCAATATACATCATTACAAAACAATATAAAAATATACCCTAGAGAGAACAAGAGGAGGAAGAAATCATGCCTTGAAACTTTGATAATTGACCCTTGCCTTGAACCACTAGCTTTCTGAATGAATAATAATGTGTGCAAGGTTCTCTGTTTATAGCAAATGATTACTTAGGGTTTAAGAGAAAAAAACTGAGCTTTTTGACCCATCCAGCTTGAAAAATAAGCAAACTTCCCATTTTGGCCACAGTTGGGCACCTAGGCGCATAGACATGGGTGCATGGGCACCTGAGGCAGTAGCAAATGCTACTTCAGCAGCAGGGGCATCTGAGGCAGTCCCTCCTATGTGATTTCTTACGTTTTCGTCCCATTTTCGATCGTTCATCCGTCTGGAAACTCCTAGGAAATTGAAATGAACTTTCTTCACTTTGTATTGTCTTTAAAAACTTTCTAGGAACCATTGGTCTTCAATTTATTATCCTTGCTCCTTCATGCGATGTCTTGATTTGTCGATTTACATGATTTCTCACTATAACACACTCAAAACACCTATGGAGTTGCATGATCTAGGATAACAATACAATATGTTCCTCAAACCATTGACAACTCCTCAATATCTGATCTTATTTGTCTTGAAATGCAAAGAAAAGTACTAAAAACATAGTCAAAAATGTCATATGATGCTCCATCATCAACTACCAAGAGGGAGAATATGTTGATGTCATTTTAAGATTCAATAGACGAGGGTACCTTTAGGACATAGACAGTTTAGGAACCCTAATATATGTCATTGTTTCAAATAGCTCTGAGAAAGTAAGAACTTTCACGTAACTTTACGCGTGAAAGTGTATCTTCCTATAGAACTGACAATCTTAAACACTGAACCGTGTAGAAACTTTGGTGTAAAGTTACAACTAACAGCTTGAGGGCAATGAACTCAAACGTTTGATAGAGTAAGACTCCACACATACAAACTCGTGTGACCAGTAGCTGCAACTTAACAACTGGCAGGTAGTAAAACCCCACGAACTTGTCACTTAGAAAGAAAAATCGTAATAACTCTAAATAATGCTTGACTATTAATTTATTCCAACATACGAATAGAGGGAATTCAAAGAATCCTAACCGTCATTAACATTCTGCAATCAAAACAGGCTAACTCCTAAACTCTTGCTCTCCTGCAAACAGACTAAATTATAACAAAAAAAAACACATTTATCTTTTATTTTACTATTTTATTTACTGATTTTTGTTCCCAAACAAGTAACATGAATTGCCTAGTTCAAACGACAATCCATGTGGATACGATACTCTACTTACATTATATTACTTGGTAAACGATTTGGTACACTTTCTTGAATCCGACCATCATAAAACCTTCTCTAAATTGATTTGAGCCATTTTTTTTTATCCATCAAGTTATCTGATAACCCTAATGTATCAATTTGATTTTGAATGTGTGCTAACTTTGTCTGAACTTCCTTTACCAAAACATGCACATTTCCGAAGACAAAATGATACCAAACCTTTATAATTTTCTTCACGATTTTGATTTTTTTATAGAACAAACATAGGGCATCCAACAACTGAGCTATTCCAACTATTTGTTACAATATTTTTACAATCTTCATGCACGGTCCACATTTTCATGAATCTAAATTGAGAAGCTTGTGTAAAACTTGAAGATTGGAAATCAAGTAAGATAGGAAAATGATCTGACTGGTGTTTTGTCAAAGATGAAACTGCTAGAGATGTGAAGCTATCAAGCCATGACCGATTGCATATGGATATATCCAGACTTTTTTGTGTGTCTTGCACCTATTTTTCCATTTGATTAAGTGAATTGTACTCTTCTAGTTGGAATGTGAAGCAAATTGCTTCTATTTGACAAGTTAAAGAAACCTTCTATAGGTAATCTAGAAGGGTTAAAACAGCCTCTATATTCATGTGAGCCAAGAATTGTGTTGAAATCACCAATTGAGAACCAATGGATATTATGTTAGTTTTGGATAAGTTATAGTTTATGCCAAAGCTGTCTTATAGTAAGATAGTTGGTTGAGGCATAAATAACATTGAAGCCAAAGGTGATGTTCTTGTTAGAGATGGTGAAGGTTATATGTTGGCCATCTATGTCTAAAATATAAGGGTTAAGGTTTTGAGTGCAAAAACACCAAAAATTAAGCAAAAGGTTGTTTTTGTGGCTCATTGAAAAAAGTTTAAGACCTAATATATGAAGTTGGTTAGAAGGGAAACTAGAAAAAGGCATCCATGGTTCATATATAAAAAAGAAATCATGTTTATGTTTAAGAATCAATCTCTTTAGGGCCAATGTTGTAAGGGAGTTAGTTAGACCCCTTGTGTTTCAAAAGAAGCACTTCATCTAAAAGGTTTTGGGTTAGCAACCTTTGACCTGGTGGAATATGTACTAATGCTTGTAGGAATCACGTTCTTATAATTTTTTTCTTGCTCGCTTTGTGTGTAACCAACTGAAAGCCTGAGTCATCTATATTTTGTTGAATTTCTTTTGTAATTTTCTTATCAATACTTTTTTATTGTGCTTGCAAAGCCTCGACATTGAGTTTTTCCTCCTCCATATCTGCAATATTATCCCATGATTGGTATAAAAATTGCATGCCATGTTGTATTCTTTGTGGGGTACTTTGTTTTTTACTAGAACTTTATCTCTGACTGGAACGTTGTGGTGAATTCTCCTCGTATTGAGTAGCTTCAACCAACTCAGTAGCATTTGAGGTTTCCTCATCATTTTCATCTTTGGCAGCTTCATTGTTATATATCTCTTCATTTAGGTAGACTACAAGATCCATATTCTTGGATCCTGTAGGTGTCTTGTTCATATCAGTATTCAACTTCTTTACTTCTACTTCCTTGCTTGCTAATTTATCTGTTTCTGATTTTCCTTCTCCAATGCAACATCTTGATGGAGTTCTTCCTCAATATTGATGATTTCAACAGTCTCTTGCTTTTCAACCCATTCTTTCATAAAAGGCTTTTCTTGTCTTCTTACATGATCCTTCTCATTTTTCTCATTAGTTCTTCTGCATTTCTTAATATTGTGTCCAATAATCCTACAATTGCTACAAAAGTCTGGCAAATTATCATAATCAAGTTCAACAAAAAAAAACATAACATTTTATTTCCACTAGCACCTTGTATTTCAATTCAGATGTGAGATCTATATCAACAAAGGCCCTAACAAAGTGGCCAAAGGTTCTATTAAAAATTGGCTTACTGGTAGCTGCATCTGAATAAAAAGGAGTCCCTACACTACTATCTATGGAAAATAAGATTTTAGGACGCCAATATTCATGTGATAAGCCATATATGTGCATCCACACTTGAGCTGAAGTGTTGTGTTGGATACTTCCGTTAAAATCTTTGGTCCAGGCAAATAGCTTAAGCAATTTAGGGTTTAAGTTCCAAGATCCGGAAGATCTAACACTGTTAGCATTTTCTATAAAGGAAAAAGATAATTCATAAAAACCCTTACATATTTAGGTGATATCCAATCTTCCTAGGTTCTTCCAAACTGGCTATAACTTTGCACACAAGGCAACCACAGTTAGTGGTGTAGAACTCTTTGGACAGAGAATTCTTGCATTTCAATCCTATTTAATACTCTTCCTCTGGTATAGCAATAGAAAACACCTCTCCTTTCACGCCTAGTTTAGGTAACTGGCAATGAGGGATATCACAAACATTTTGGAGAGCTTGAGCAAAGGTTTTGTTCGATTTGGGTTTGGGATTTGGTATGGTTTTTGGGGCAATCTTAGGTTCATCTAAATCAGCAAGGAAAATTGAAGGGATTGGAAATGGTTTAGAAGCCATTTGGTGGTTCTAGGTAGAGGTGATGGTGTGTTAGTTAGCAAAGGTGACGATGAACAATAACTAATTCTCCAGAGCAAAACATTGCTTTTTTAAGTTGTACATTTTGATTTTATATGTAATTGTAGTATTATATGTCCCAAAATTACACATTACTGTTCTTGATTAAGTACGAATTAAAATTTGTAGTCCATGAAGGTAATTGCATCAAATCCATTTTAAGACTCAATGTGCCAATGTTTCAAACACTACACATATCTTACTCATATGAGAAAGAATTTCGTAGAATCCTTTAATAAGTGGAAACATCCTTAATGTTCCAATAACCATCCAAAGCATTTATAGCCTCTCACAAATAACCTTGGACATGATAACCTGACCATGAAGTCTGTTTTGCAACATGCAATACCATATCGATGTTCTTCTTATGGTATCGAGAATGATATCACAAGTGATTTTAAGGGTTTGGGAAAATGCTTATGGATTACCATGATGTGTGGAATATGCATTAACATAATTATAAAACACATCAGCAACCATGTTTATAAGTAAAGAAACAGCAACAATCAGAGCATAACGGTCTTTCGGGAGATAAGAAAGAGGTGGAGGGTCGCAAAGAACCGTCTAAGGAAGAGTATTAGAATGTCCTTCCCGGAGGGAAGTGAGCAAACAAAACCATAGGCCAAGTGATATTCCTTAATCTAAAATTAAAAACAAGAAGTTATCTTTATTTTTCTTAAGTGTACTACTCCCAGTACTAATAAAATATTATTAGTGATCCAGTCTAAATAGAGAAAAAAAATGAAATATGTTGCTAAGTCTCTCATTGCTAAATTTAGTTAGAGAATTAGAGAGGAATTTCATATTTTTTCTTCGTAAATTTTTGTTATTAATTTAAGTTTTTGTCATTGTATCTAAAACCACTCCAACACTCACCTCATTAATGAAGTGGAAGACATAGTCACAAGAAAGAGGGAGTTTGAATTTTGACCCTTTTTAAATTTAATCTTGAAACTTAACAAGTTTATGTACTTAAGAAAATTCTTGGTAAATGTTAGATAAAAGAAGATTATAAAATATTTAGATATTTAAACAGTTGTTTTATCAAGGACCAGAATGTTTTGGATAGAATAAAGTTTAAATAATTAAGCAGTTTTACTAAGGACCAGAATGTTCTGGATAACAGTTATAAGATTAATTATTTAAACTGAATGATAAAATAATATTATGGTTAATTAAGGACAGAGAACTCTGGATAAATATAAAGCATTTATAATTAATTATTAAGCTGAATGATAAAACAATATTAATGGTTATTTAAGGACCAGAGAACTCTGGATTAATTTGGTTGTGATTAATTAGGACCAGAATATTCTGGAGATAAATAAATATTAATGTGTGTGATAGTGTGTGCATATTGTGTAAATATAAAAGATAGATAGAT